>Ga0325402_1007595_pt1 | contig 10293 bp, 6 predicted proteins | sample PopdelMetagenome_22_FD_207212 | JGI IMG/M metagenome (GOLD analysis project Ga0325402, IMG submission 207212) | Populus deltoides microbial communities from Bellville, Georgia, United States - Xylem-PdKOR-R3 | ecosystem: Host-associated > Plants > Phyllosphere > Stem > Wood/Secondary xylem... | reverse complement strand
ACTTCATCTACCCAATATGCTAGCGTGACCTGTCAAGAGGATGGGAAATATTTATAAGGATTGTATTTACCTTCCATAATATTATTGCAGCAGACATCTTGGTAAATCACAACGTAAAAAGAATAAAAATAGAAAAATAAATCTCCATCTAATTTTATAATTAGTAAAAAATCCTAATTTGTTTTTCAAAGATTTTAGATAAGAGACTAGTTATATAATATTTAACATAATAATCCTATTATTGTCTGTTTTTTATTAACCATAAATACTATGATAATCTAAGATAGTGATATGGAACCTAAACTTGATGATAAGACTTAACCTTCACTTTTGAAATATGAGTGTTGAACCCAAGAGGATGGTGGATAACAAACTAGGCTTTGGCTTATTTATTTGTTATGTTATAGAATGGGTTTAAAGGCCATCATTCACACTTAATCGACCTTTATGAAGTATTGATCCCGTCCAAGTCTACTCACCATAACAGGGAGGAACATATCTTACCATAATAACAATAATATTTATACAAAAGTATCTATATAATTTGTATATATTTTGTTTAGGAAAAATAGTGTTTTAAGATCATGACGACATAACCCTTTTAAAGATTACACAATGCCCGCGTCAATTCTTTCGGTAAAAACAAAACAATAATTTTTCTAGAAAACTAACAAAGTTTCATCATCTTGTGAATAAAACTCTTTTTAAGGATTATACCACTCATGGAATAACCATTTCATAAAACAAAAATCAAACTTTTTTTTTACACATTTTAGGAGGAAAAAAAGTTATATTCTTAGATGACAAAAATTCAAATTCTCAAAGACAGACCCCCAACAACAGAACTAGTTTGGGATATGATTGCAATTACCTACTTCAATAAAAATGACACATCTCATGTATATAGTATGAATAATCATGTAAATCAATTGAAATTGGAGGGTGGATCCTTAGAGATCTATTAAGCTTTTCAAAAGCACTTTTCTTAACATGACACAAAAAATACAACGTAAACTCGGGATGTAAGATTGTAAATTCATAGGTAAATGTTTTTAACTAATTATATAGACAATTTCATCCAAGTTGTTCCACGTGTGTGAAAGGAGACTAAGGGCCGAAGGAGACGCCACCTCATTGTTTGGTTTAGGATTACTAGAGAATCTGGGTGTACTAGTTTTATCAGAGATTCGAGGGTAAGAGAGTAGTTGTGGCTAAGAAAGGTATTAACACCCCTACCACACCCTATCTGAGGTAAGCTGTTTTGTGTTGTTTGATGTGATTTAAAGGTTTAAGATTAAGATTTACTCGAATGAATAAGTCCGGTATTTAAAAATTTATTTTGGACTTGTGTACCCTAATAAATTCTTAGGAAAAAAAAGATTCTTCGTAATTTGTGTATTATGGTGAAAAATACTCCCAATTAAAATTGATGAATATTTAGGATAACTCTGAGAATTTTCTGGTGAACTCCTGATATTTCAAATATCAACCTCACTTGTAGGTCTAGTGTTCTATACCCGGATTTTTAACCATTAGTTGTTATGAATTAAAAAAGGTGATTATTGAAATACTGGCCAAATTATCATGAATTTAATAAATTTATTATTAAATCCTAAAATGCATGTCAAAACACACACACACACATATCTATTTTCGTATGAAGATAGTAAACAATATGTTTTTTATATTATTTTTTGAGAGATTTGGCCGTATCCAATACACAAACTATTTTTTTTTATTTGTAGGTTTCTTGAAAATAAAAAACAATCCTGAGAGTTTAAAAGGATTTTTCCTAAACACATCTTAAAACCCAAAAAACAAACAAAACAAAAGAAAATTTTGATTTTATATTTTTTTCATTTTTATTTATCCTTTATTTATTATTTTATTATTTCAATCGGGTTGGGCAGACTCAGCCAGGTTGAAATGGTCGAGTTGACCCGACTGAGTCAACTTAAAAAAATTGATGAAAGAAAACACAATCGAAATAGATCAAAAGTGGCAAAAGCATGAAAACTTAAAAAGTTTTCAATCAAAATAGATCAAAATAGTAAAGACAAAACAAAATAGATGAATATTCTGTCTTCTCACAAAATGTAATTCTCAATCTAGAGTAGATTTCGAATAAAGGAATGGATGTTTTTGTTCATAATCCTCCACAAATCAATAATCAAGAGTTCATTTGTTCTAATGATCATCAAAATCACGCTATTTTTGCAAAAATAGGTTTCGGTTCGAAACAGAAACCCTAGAATTTAAGTCTATTAAAAGTTGTTATTGATGCAAAAAGAACTCCTAGATTACTTATCAACGATGATGGGCAAACCTATGGGAATCAGAAACAAAACCAAACAAGCTTTGAAACTAGCATCTAAGGCACGATTCAACAAATAAATCTGCCTAAAACCCATAAAAAAGCAACCAGAAACCCTAGAGGGCAGATGCACCCAGAATAGCCCTTTTTGGCCTCTAAAACGTATCCTTGTTATCCCAACAGACCATATTAGTAGTGAGGAACATTATTATGGCCAAAGAAACAACAAAACAACACAAAAACTCAAAAAAAACATTGATTTTCAATCTTAAATGCTACCAACTCAAAATAGCAATCAATATTTAACAAAATGAGCTTCAAAATCTGACCATTTTCACTTCAAAAGGTTGAACCAACTACTTAGAAGTAGGGGCTATCCTTTTATTAATAGAAAGAGCCTCTTCTCCTTTGCTGCCACCTTTGACATCCATTAAACCAAGGTTTCATGCAATGAAATGGAAGAAAAACAAGCAAGAGCATATCAAGGCATTCAAGACTTCATATTGAACATAAAAGAAGGATCCAACAAGCCTCATAGAGTCTATTTTCTAGGTTTGAATGTGTATACCTTCTTAGCTTTGAAAATCCAAATCTGAATTGATTCTTGGTGTTGCTTGCCTTTCTTCTTGTTTTAGACCTCCTAGACCAGAGTTAAAGCTTCAAAAACTTTCTAAATAGGACTCTTGCACCTTAGCCTAAGTTTCTCATTTATTCTTTTCTTTCACCTCTTTCCCTATGTTTTTCTCTGTTTTTCCTCCTTCCCTCTATGTTATTCGACCCCTTATTTTATAAGCAAATTTAGGTCTTCTAGATGGGTTGGCTAGGGTTCTAATAAGCTAAAACCTAGTTGGTTTTGCCATGGAGCTACTGGTTTTGGGTGTAGGTGGTTTTGTAGGGTATCAAAAGAGAGACACTATATTTTGTGGATGATTTCAATACCAGCAAGGCAAAAATATACAAGACTTATCACGAGTCAGAAAGAGACATGTATGGTTATGGAACCTTTGATTAGGGCATCCATCATCTAACTATTTAAAGCATTTATTTTCTAGTTTTTTTTTTGTTGAAAGATTCAGACTTTAAATGTGATACATGTATTATTTAGGTTTTAATACAGGTAATATACCATTTTACTTTATTCAGTTTGATGTTCGAGGATCCTCACCAATCCACACTTTTTTTCTTGGATTTATTGCCTATATACTTTTGTGATTGAATGTACATACATGAACTTACTTTATTTGTTGAGAAATAAACATGAAGAATTTAGTAGTTTCAAGATTTTTCATACAACGAATCAAAATTAATATGCAACTAATGTTCAAATTATTCACATTAATAATGTAAGAGAGTATGATAACTATGAATTTCAAAAGTACTTTTAGATAAATGCTTTCCTTCATAAAACATCTTGTATTCAAACACCTTAGCAGCATGGAATTATAGAAAGAAAGAACAAACATATTTATGAAACATCTAAAGCATGCCTTATCAAAGATCATATGCTATGCTATTACTAGAATGAAGCAGTAGTCATAACGATACAATCTATCTTAATATATACTCATCATATTTTGTTATTGTGATGTTTTTGTTTATATTCATAAAAATCAACGTATAAAATTTGATCCATATGTTGTTCTTTATATTTTTTTAGGTATGTAACAATCCAACTATAGGTTGAAGATCTATGAAATATCTTCAAGAATACAAAAAGGATAATCTCCTAATAATATTCTTGAGTTAATACAATCAACTTCACCTATCAATAAAATAGATACTTCTACCGGATATAGATTACCTTTCAAGTATAATAATGAGAAACCACCAAATCAATATTCTTAAAGGTATATGGAAAAAAAAATAAAAGTTTACAATTGTCATGTATCATTATAGAAGCTATTAGAATTATTTTAAGCTTTTGTACACTTGTTGCCATCTATATAGGTTCCTAAAAAGCTACAAGAAGATCTATTGAAACCAGAATGGACTAAAGCAATAATGGTAGAAATGGAGGCATTATAGAAAAATCAAATGTGGATTTTTATTCCCCTGCCCATGGGGAAAAGAAAACTTCTAAGTTGCAAATATGTTCTTGTTTTTTTTACCAAACATAAGGTAGATGGAAATATTAAAATATACAAAGAAACACTCGTGATAAAAGAGTATACTCAAACATATGACATAAAATATTAAAAGAAGTTATCTCTAATTGTGAAATTAAATACAATCAGGGTTTTGATATCTTCAGCAGTAAATCTGGATTACCAATTACATTAGTTCAATGTCAAAAACACTTTATTCTATGGAGATAGAAAAACAAGTTTATATGTACATTCCACCTTGATGCACTACAGGCTCATAAATTAGATTAATGTATAAGTTGCAAAAAGTGATGTATAGGTTCAAAAAATCACCTTGTGCATGGTTTAGACGCTTTAGTTCAACTATAAAGAAACATGGATTCAAACAAAGCAATTTAGATTATACCTTGTTTCTCAAACAGGAAAGGGAAGGTAATGACCTTGATAATTCATGTTGATGATATGATAATTATAGTCAACGATACGAAGATATTTTGAGAATAAAAGAAAACGGCAACTAAATTTGAATTAAAGAATCTTAGGAGATTGAAACATTTTCTAGGCATTAAGGTAGCTGGATTAGAAAGAGGTATCTTCCTATTATAAAGAATGTATATGGTGGACTTAGTTTCAAAAATAGGTGTTAGATTGTAAACTAGTTGACACTCCAATCATACAAATTATAGTCTTAAAGAATACCCATATCAAGTTTTCACTAATAAAGAAAGGTATTAACAATTAGTTAGAAACGGATGTACTTATCTCATGCATTTTTGGATATAGCTTATACTATAAGCCTGATGAGTTAGTTTATAGATAATTCAAGTGAGAGAACATACAAACAAATAGATTAGATTCTCTGATACTTGAAATCGACACTTGTTAAAAGGCTTGTGTTATAAAAAAAACAAGCACTTGAACATTGATGGATATATAGATGTAAATTAGGAAGGAAACATCACTTGAGATTTACATCGAGTTATTTCATCTTTATATGAAATGACCTAATTACATGGAGAAGTATGAAGCAAAAGATAGTAGCATTATCCAGTACAAAAGTTGAGTTCAAAAAAATGACCAAGAGATTATGTGAGCTCTTATGGTTGAAGGAGGTATTCATGAAAATTAGTTACACACCAAATGATAGGATGTGACTTTTTTGCAACAAGAATGCATGCATAGAATTAGTTTATAATCTAGTTCAATATGACCATATAAAACATGTTGCGGTGAATCGACATTTCATTAAGGAAAAACTTCAAGTTAAGATAATCCAGTTCTCAATTGTAAAATTTGAAAACCAATTAATTAGCATATAAATTAACAATCAAAGATAGTCTCTACTAAAATCCTCTAAAACTCACTTTATAAGTTGGATATTGAAGATTAAAGATAATTATGCATTAATTTAAGAAAGAGAAATTAATTGGAGAATATTTATAGGGATTGTATTTACTATAAATAAAACTCCATGATACATGGTTTAGCCTTAATCCTAGCTTTATATTAGTACATAATAGTTAAAAATACTATTCCGTAATATATACCTCCCTTCCAATCAATATAAACATGAGAAACAATTATATCATATACTCTTTGCAATAGTGCCTAAATTTAAGTTGAACCACGATGCGTCCATGCCCAACTCCTATTGGGTTCAGCATACTACTGAACTTAAATACATATAGGTTCAACATACAAGATGAAACCACATACACATGGGTTCAGTATACAATTGAACCCAATTCCTCTTGGGTTCAGCGTAATGCTGAACCTAACTCCTATTGAGTTCAGTGTACTGTTGAACCCAACTACAATTGGGCTCAACGTACAATTGAACCCAATTCCTCTTGAGTTCAGTGTAACGCTGAACCCAACTCCTATTAGGTTCGGCGTACTTTTGAACCCAAATACACTTGGGTTCGCGTATAGTTGAAAAGTGACCCCACTATAAGCCTCCCCTACTCTGGGCCTAAGCTAGTGATTATGATACCCATCACATCCCATTAATTACGAACAAGCAGTTCATGCTTATATTAATGAGATGTGATGGCATCAACAGTATAATAATATTATTCTACTATTACGAGATTACATCTCTAACCCTCGTATCATATGAAGCAAGTCAAGACAGGTAATATAAAAGAAACCTTGAGTACATAGAAAGAAGGTTCAAAATCCTATGCTCTTAGACATAAACACATTCCTTCTCTTCTTCCGTTACATCTATATCTTCTTCTCTATCTTTATAAAAGCTTATTAATACCTTCAATAATGTTTTTTCTATCATACAAAATACCTCGTACTGACTTGATCTTCAAAAGTTCACCCAATAACACCCCCACAGGGGTCTCTAAGGGACTTTGTGCAGGTATTCATTCAAGAGAAGATTTACAACCCCTGAAGATATCCATTAAATAGGAAGCCAATACAGTCTGAAAGTAAAGGTCATAGAACACACTGTGAATGATGCAAGGGTCCTTAGGAATAATTCCTTCCAGAATATTCCCCATGATTTTTGTAGCCTCATCAGTTTGGAATGAGTGAAAATTATGGTTAGGCTTTTATGGCTTTGTCTACTTCCTCATAGTTAAGTAAAAAGAGCTAGGCTTTAAGCTCTTAAATGTTTCAATCAAATTGTTAAATATTTTTGTTAGAAGAGGAGTTATGTTATAATAGACAAGACTCACATGAGAATGGAAGATTTGTTGGGTGCACATGGTGAGTTGTAAATATCCCACATTGCAAATGAATAAAAATTGTAAGGTAATTATATATATGGATTTATAACCCATTAGTTTAGACTTTTAGATTGAAGGTGTATCCATTATTATACATTAAGTATTTATGCACACTGGTTCAATAAATACAAAAAGATATGTTTCTCCTTGAACATGAATAACTCCCTAACACAATATATAACTTGGTCATACAATGAATAATATATAATATTTAAAAAACAAATATAAGCAATTTTATTATATAATTAATTAAAATACATGTAAAAGAATTAATATAAAATCATTCTTGAAGTTTTAGCTTAATTGTTTAGATTAAGATGATTTATAATATAATATTGGAGCTTTAATAACCATGCTATCATAAACTCAAATCTAATCATCTTCATTTTTTTTTCTAATTAAATGAATACAATTAAGTAATTATTTTTTAAAGCTTAAAAAGTAGTTTAAAACTTTGCACTAACAAAAGCATGTTGTTATCCCCTAGTCTTGCTCACGTGGCAAGGGTGTCGTGTTGCTCTAGTGGCAAGGCTGTGTTAGCTATTTTAGATTGTTACGTAATGGAAACATGTTTTGAGAATCTGTCACTTTTGGAGGATGAAGATAAGGAACTTGTTCTGGAGGTTGAAGATTCGATCTCAGAGATATAATCACTCAATCTATGTTTAGTAGGTCATTTTCTCACGGATAGAGGGATTAATTTCAATGCCATGAAAAACAAGGTGGAAAGCTTATGGTGTCCTGGGAAAGGGATGTCCATCAGGGAAGTTAATGTTGGCAAGTAGATACGAACAGAGTCCTTGATGGGGCTCTATGGATGTTTGATAACCAATTATTGCTCTTGCATTATTTGAAAAAGGGTGAAGTCTCAAGCTAGCCACCTGGCGATTAATAATGTTGAATTATGGGTCCATATTCATGATCTACCAATAGGTTGCATGTCCATGGCTGTTGGACAACAATTGGGGAATTTTATTGACGTGTTTTTGAACCATGACTAGAATAATAACAGTGGAATATAGTTTAACTTTATGTGAATTCGAGTCCGTGTTGATACCAGCAGCCTTTTAAAAGATGGAAGAGAATCTGTAAAGATGAATGGTATTGGTCCATGATACAACTCAAATATGAACGTTCGCCTTCTTTTTGTTTCATTTATGGCATTCTACGACATACTGATAGGTTATGTGGAAAATCATTTCAACTACATGAGGGGGAGGTTAAAAAAGAATGAGGATCGTGGTTAAGGGCACCTCCGAGTAGATCTTCCGGTGAAGATGATGGTCGATGGTTGAGGGATTCAATCAGTCAGTAGGTTAGGGGAGATTCTGATTCCCATACATTACAATCACAAGGTCATGAAATGGTTGAACATTATGGGACTGTTACAATGGTTTATTCATGACAAGAGGGGAGAAAGTCTGATGTGGGAGCCATAGGGGATATGGTTATTACTCCAACAATTTATGAGCAATTTATGGACCCTAATGTGAATCAGGATGCTACTCTTGAGCCAGATGATTCAGGTTTACAACAGGTGAAGGATAGAAAGAAGAGAAGATTTGGCTCTAAAATACATGTTTCTAGCTCTAAGGTCTTCGAAGGAGACTACATAAATGATGGACCAACTTTCTCCACCATGGAGACTGAAAGCTCATCTGCTAAAAATTTATAAAATGCATATCTTGACAGTCAGGCTTGTCAGGAGCTATTGAAGTAGAATTGAAGTAGTTAAGAGGGAACTTAACTTTGATAATTGTTTTGCAGTGAATAGGTATGGTAGGGGAGATGGCTTAACTATTTTTTGGAGGACATCATGCTTAGTTTCAATGATAGGTTACTCTCCAAATCACATTGATCTGGAAGAAACAGAGGTTGGTGGTTTTAAATGGAGACCAAATTCTACGGGTATCTAGAGCGTAATAGATGTAGAGAATCATGAGATCTTTTTAGGGTGTTGTGTCATAAGATCAAACATGTATTGGGTTTGTCTTGGAGACTTTAATGACATGCTTATAGTTGATGAAAAAAAATTACTCAAAAAAGATATGAGGTGGTTTACTATTCATATGAACTATGTTTCTATCTCATTTTTTCTTTTATTTGCATCTTTTTTTTTTATTGAATCATTTTGTTTTTCATTTAACAATTATAGTTTGATTTTACAAAATTAATTATCGTTAAATTATGAAATGATATTCAAAATTGTGAACACATAAGACAATACAAAATGAAAAAAAATATCAAAACAATAATGGAAATGCAATATAGGAAGAAAAAAAACTCAATCATAGGGAAAAAAAATTAATGTTAAGTGTGAAATGAAAAACAAAATTGACTTTTAAACTGAGTTTGAGAAATCTATACAACTTCACATTATATTACTTCACCAAATTGCCTTTTATAATTATTCAAATTCTAAAACATATAAAAATATCCCAAATACATTTACCTTAGTAAACATGAATGATCCTCGGCAAACCAGCTTAAATAATTATGTACTGATTTACTAATCCACGTTCTACTGTGAGTGAAACCAAAATATTTTGAATATATATATAAAAAAAAAGTTCAAACCAAAGAAATTTAGTATTGTTATTAAATCTTTATAACTTTTTATTGATTTAAATTTAAAATTAAATTATATAAGAGTTATCACGAGGTGATTCAGTTGAATTAATGGGTTTAAAAACAACTTAGATAACTGATAAAAATTATTGTTTGACTTTAAAAAAATTTCATAACGATGTTTTTTTTTAATATTGATATGGTGATTTAATGGATCAACATGAGTTTCACGGATTAACCTTCAAACATATGACCCAAGTAAACATGAATGATCCTCGGCAAACCAGCTTAAATAAGCATGTACTGATTTACTAATCCGCGTTCCACTATGAGTGAAACCAAAATATTTTGAATATATATAAAAAAAAGTTCAAACCAAAGAAATTTAGTATTGTTATTAAATCTCTCTCTGTCTTCTTATTAATTTAAATTTAAAATAAAATTATATAAGAATTATCATGAGGTAATTCAGTTGAATTAATAGGTTCAAAGACAACTTAGATAATTGATAAAAATTGTTGTTTGACTTTAAAAAAAATTCATGACAATATTTTGTTTTTTTAATATTGATATGGTGGTTTAATGG
>Ga0325402_1007594_pt1 | contig 10293 bp, 9 predicted proteins | sample PopdelMetagenome_22_FD_207212 | JGI IMG/M metagenome (GOLD analysis project Ga0325402, IMG submission 207212) | Populus deltoides microbial communities from Bellville, Georgia, United States - Xylem-PdKOR-R3 | ecosystem: Host-associated > Plants > Phyllosphere > Stem > Wood/Secondary xylem... | reverse complement strand
ATTGTTTAGTGGCACCTCGTTGTTTTATGTTCTTTAGTGATTGACTGGCAATAGCTAGTGACATGATGTCATCCTCTGAGATGGGGTTCTTTTTATCATTTTGTTTCATAGTTTTGAGATTTACTTTGAGTATGTATTTCGTTGTTGGGTATTGTTTTGAAATATATATTATTCTCTTTTGTAAACATGTTTTAATTTCTTGTTTAAGTTGTACATGTCTCATGCATTTTTAATCTATCAAATTACAGATAGATGAACTTGTTGCCCAAGCATTTAAATTGAAGGCCACAAGCAAAGAGGGAAGTGAAGAAATTGAATCTTTTATGCATGTTTTATGCAATATGCTGTCTTCTTTAAAGGTTATTCCTCTACCAGTTTCTTTCACGTTTTTATATCCCTTTGCGTCCACAAGTAATATAGGCTTGAATTCTTGTTCAATTATTGCAGCCGTGGGTCCCCAGATTTCAGAAGGTTCTTTCCAGTCATTTTGTGGAGCCTGAAAAAAAGTTACAACATAAAATTGCTTCTGAGATAACTGAAGATGGAAGCTTTGATGTTGATAGCCCAGATAAAATCAGAATGGATTCGTTGATCTCTCCTTCTCCCCTTGTATCCTGGCGAGCTGGCTGCAATGTTGAGAGAGGCAGGCAACTATTTCTGCTAACACCCCTTCCTATATCAAAAACATTATCAGCTAGACATCAGGACTTGCCTAAATTAGTATTTGAAAGGATTGCTTTGAATCCTGCTGTTGAGCCACCATCATTTTCTACTGTTTCTGGAGATGGAAATGAGGATTTACTTGAAGAAATGGCGACAAAGCCAACCCCAAGTAAGCCTGCTGATTCTGTTGCAAGTGAAGGAAAACTTTACTGTGTTTCCTCCCCGGTGTTCTCAAAACAAAACCGCTCTGTTGTTATAACCCCATGCTTGAAGATGTCCCCTCCAAAATCTTGTGTGTTGCTCGAACCCATCTCTCATTCCTCTCATAAAGGCGATAATAGGTTTCGGAAGTCCACTCCGTTTCCGCATGGAATTCATTCACATATTTATGAATCCTCTGGCAGTGAAGGTTCTGAGGATCTGGCTATGAAGTACCCAGAGCTCTTAGGGATACAACGAGCTTATAAATCTAGAATGGGAATTAAAGATTTAGAGGCATCTCCAAACTGGTCCTTTTCACCTCCTAAAACTTGTGTTGTTTTGAAGCCACCAGTTGAGAAATCATTGGACATCAAAGCTGCTGATCACTGCTTGAAAGTCCATGCTCCTGTTTTGAATCAGCAAACAAATCCGACTCCCTCAAAAGAATACGGTGTTAAAGGAGGTTGTCATCAAATCAAGAAACCCTGCAATGAAGGTATTCATTCATTTACGTAGTGTTCTTTGTTAACTCTGATAGTATGTTGAACATTATCATAATCAAAAGTCCCTCTTTTTCAACAGAACCCGTATTTAGCAGCTCAAAAGTAACAATAGAAAGTACTCCTTTATGGAAGGAGTCTGAAAGCACAATAAGGACAGGGAAGCGTCCTGGTGAGAATACCCTGAAAAAGGAACTTTGGACAAAGTTTGAAGCAGCATCCACATATGGGTTCCGTCTGAATGCCTCTGCATTCCAAGGGACCGCAAAAAAAGGATTTCTTGACATGCTTGAAGAAGCTTCGTTGTGACAAGGGAAGTCCAACGGCTCATGGTTTGAGATAACAAATATTCTAAAATGTGAGAAAGTTTTGACTTGCGAATCTCGCTGTATGGTATAGGTGTTTAGAACTGTCAATATCTTTTGTATGCGTACCCCACCATAGTCAAATATTCCCAAAAGCATGGACTTGAAGCATTTCTTCAAGTATCTTTGCAGAATGAATGCAGTTATTCCAGGGAAGAAGTTTTGCAAGCACAAATAGTTCACTTCTGTTAATTCAAAAGGAGGTATAATGCTGGATTTGAGGTCCAGTTAATGCATTCTTCATCTATACTCTCGCTTTTCTCTTCATCTGCAGAGTTTGGTATGTTTCATAATTATTGGTCTTTCCACGAGAAGATTAGCCACATCCATCCTCGGGTAATATCCCCTGTGCCTAAAACCCAACGAGGAATGAATAATTGAGTTTTCTACGCTAGCATAAAAATGGAAGCTGAGTATTTTGTCTTCTTGGTGCAAATGGAGGATAGATTTTGGAAAGTTACAATGCAATCTCAAGTTTCAAAGAAAATGCAGCAAGGCAGAAAAATAAAAAACCATCCTCCTCTTTTCTGAGTAAAAAGGGAGGAAAAAAGGTATTTTAGAATACCTCTTTTTGAATATCAATCTTTCTTCTCTTCTTCTCTCTCTCTACCAGCCTTCGAACTCATGACCTGGCTGGTTGTGGTAGAACACATACCAATAGGACACAAGTGAGGCCAGTGACAACGTGTTGCTTTTTAAATCAATTTAATCTAACCAGCAAAAAGGTGAGGTGTCAGGAAGTTAGTTTACCATGCTATTTAAATTTAACCGAATCAATATCTAAAGTTTGAGGGGGTAGAAGCGGACGGGCCAAAACAGGATTGGTTTAGTGTTAACATGCTCGTTTGCTTCACAAGAAAGCTTGGATTTGAGCCACGGTATTATAGCTCTTGGTTAGCAGCAACTCTATGCCCTGTGATCTCATTCATGAGGTAAAATCTATTCACAGAAATGCAAAAATGTCTAGCAAAACAACAGCATTGTAAGAGGTTCAATTGATAAGCTGTTCTACAGAGCTACATTTAGCATTGCCAATTGCGGTAAAAAATATTAATAATTGTTTGATTCAACATGTGGTTAAAGAATAGGATCTTTACATACAGTTAAACCAAAAATCAAACTGGAATGGAATCTTCTCTAAATCTTCTTGGCACTCGGGGTTGTTTTGCTTGTCACGACTGCTCCCCATTGGACTGAGGTCCACAAGGACTTGCACCCCCACGAATCCGTTTCTGCAAACGCTCCAAGCTAGCCACTCGCTGCAAAGAAGCTGTTCGCCCCAACTTGTTCCCTGATACTCCTGCTGCTGTTCCAGAATTTGGCTGCGCATTTTCAACTGAAGATATATCGGCCAACACAAAGTTGACTCTGGGCCAGGAGTCATGAGTTGATATAGGATTGTTAGGAGCCTGGTAGAAGTAATGCTTTGGATCATCCTTGACAGCAACAGCAGCATCTGCTGATGTGTCAGAGGGGCTTCCATCGAACGATGGCATACTCATTGTGGATATATCAGGCATGGCATGGAACATATAGTTCAACCCAGTAAATCTTTTGACCTTCTCTTCAGCCATCCTCACCTGGATATGCATGCAATCACCAAATGAAAAGGAATAACTGAGTGCCAGTTTTCTGCCTCCAGTTGTACACCAAAATCTCTCCCCTTTAAAACTGCATGCATGCCAGTGCGTGTGTTTGGAGAGAGACTAGTGTCACTATGATCACTAGATGTAATTAAAGCCTTGCAATGACCGTGTGTGTGTGTGTGTGTGTGAACTTCCAAGGACAAGACAATTAAAGTTACCTTTGCTCTCAGCGTTTCAATGTCAGCTTTTAAAACTCTGTTGTCAACAGCAGACTCATTGTACTTCTGACTTATGTTGGCGAGCTGCTTCAGCAGAGAAGAATTTTCAACCCTCAATTGAGCAACCTGTAAAAAAACATGTTCAGGATTTATGTAGAAGAAGAAAAACAAATGGAGAAGACAATCAAGCAGGCAGTAAAAATAACCAGACCTGGGTCTCAAGCTCAGTCACATGGACCTGCTTTCTTCTTCTTGATCGTCTAGCTGACTCTCTATTCGAAAGCATTCTGAAAAAAACACAGCATGATTCAATGGAAGGAAATGGAATCAATAGTAGAAAAATCTGAAGAAAAAACATCTATTCCTTGGTAATCAAAGCCCACAGATCTATGAGCTAGCCCATGTTTGACCAGCCAAGCAGACAGAGGACCCACATATTTTCTCTCCCCCATTTGATTCACCGGTGTCTTCAAATTAGAGGGAAAAAAAAAAAAAACAAGAAGCGTCCAATGCCATCATCAAATATGCTACCAGCTATTTTGAGCATAAATCGAAACAACAAGCCATTGTGGTGCTATATTTTAAGCAATATGTTCTTGCACAAGTATCCTGTTTCAGATGGCTACCTCTATGATGTATCTAATCTTAAATGCATGAGAAAAGGTTCAAAAACTTACTGTAAACTGATGTTTTATGAGCTGTCATCAGATATTTTAGTGGAATATGTTTGGGCCACATAAACTGACTGAATACTCTTGATCTCTCTCTCTGGCGTGGAAATCATACATGCAGGACCAGATTATAGTAACAAAACAAAACAATTGCTATCCACTAAAAATCACATCTGGAACCTGAGGTCTTGCAGTGAAAGTGTTTATTACACATCAGATGGAATAGACATGAATTTCTCAATTTTTGAAGAAAAAGAAATAATATTTCAAAAACATATGATAGTAACAACCAGAACAACACAGAAATAGTTACCTCCTTACACGTTTTGCATCAGCAGGGTGCGTATTCTCAGTTATTTCAGTTTCTGCTTCATTTTCATCATCTCCCGACAGTTCTCTGGATGATCCACTTGCTGTTGGCTTACCAGTAACTGCAAGTTTCTTTTGCATGGAAGGCAAGGAGGGAGTTCCAAGTGGCTCATTAGCATCTTTATCTCGGGACATAGATAAATCATGCCCAGCTCCTGCATGGGTAATTACAAAGAGAAATGACTAAAAGAGCAACGGTATGAGTGTTTTTATGGAGGTATGCAAAACCTCATACCAACTTAATGGAGAGATTGTGCTGCGGGTGAAAGAGAAGAGAACAGATTTAGGATTGGGCAACATATGTTGATCATAGATAGCATCAGAACGCAAACACATCAACCATGGCTAGATTATTCAAGTTGCCATGTTTTTATCCGGGATAAATGCAAAATTATTCAAAAAACCTCAACACTTTTCCTACTTGGTGCTACTAATTTTTTTGTCAAATGAGTAATAACAAAAATCTTTCATCAAAGAAGCCTAAGTTTGGGATATGGGGAAATGACGTTCTAATTTCCTTCACTTTCCCATCTGCCAGGTTTCTGTAATGTGTAAGTTCATCATATCACACTGATTTTGGATGCCTGCGGCCAAATTCCCTTGCAAACTTATAAGCTGTTAGCCTGTCACTATTACTTCCAAGAAGCAATGACTTGACATGGGCTTTTAGCAAAGTGAATTATTATGCTACAGTGCAAATAAGGATGACTTTTAATCTCTCTCATCTAGTTTGATCAGATAAATGAATGATGGGACCCTTAATCATTGAGCAAAAGCCCCTATCGAGGTAAATACTAGATGGCAGGAACCCTTTCTTATATCTAGATTCTTTGAAAATTCTTTCTAAGGTTAAGTTTGAGCTTCTTTTTATTTGATGCACAGGAATTCTAATTCCCTTGTCAGTTTGGGGATCTCTACTAGACTTCTGTGATTGATTTATATGCTTCCTGAATCTATGAGTCCAGATAATTAAGTTGGTATTCTGAGTTTGTTTTTCCAATCTAATGAGTTGTTTATCTGTATCAAAAGGATTCAGCCCTTGAAGCTTTTTAATCACTATATCTAAGCAATCATTTCTTCCTTGTTAAAATGAAAACGGCCATGCCCTAAAAAGGTAAGATATGTACTTCTGAACAACATGCATATAAATGGCACACAAACTAGGTTGAACCTTTAGAAGGAGCATGGGATCCCAAATGTGAAGTACTTGAAGCCTGTGATCCACTTTCAGCTGTAGCAGGAGATTTTAGAGGTTTTACAAAATATGCCTATTGACAAGAGCAAAACATATTCAATTAACCAAGATAGGCCTTTTAAAATATGTATGGTAACGAAATACATAAACAAGAAAATAAAGAATGCATAATGGAAAGGATGGCTTTGCATTTGCTTTGTCCAAACATAGGGCTACTTTACAGGTTAACATACTCAAACTAGCATTTAATCCCTGTTATTAACAAAATACCATATAGGTTCTACTGCTTCACAAATCTTCAGTCTCGCCATTCCAAATTAGTTTTCAATAGTTCTTACGAATTGGGACCTCCAGCATTCCTAATAAAAAAGACCTCCATAATCCCTTTACAATCAAGTAATCAACAACATAGGCTACTATTCCGACAATTCATCATTCATTAGAAAGGTTTGTAGACTTCCTGTCTTCCTTTGCTCAAGTATCAAATAGATCTTACTACCTAGCTTCAATGTTTAACTTCTGTTCTAATGTTTCATACTCATGGAAACCTGATGTTCAAGCAATTCCAAAAGTGCTACCCTTCTTGTTCTCAGTGAATTCCTTACTTCAATTTTAGTTAAGCATCGGGCAGAATTTCCCTTGTACAGATGATGCCCACTTTGGCCCTGGCCCTTCTTTCATCTCTAACCACAAATTCCTTTTTTGGAAAAGTTATTTTCCTCAATGGACACCACAAAGGCACAAACCTTATCGCCACTTCTATATGGAATTTCCACATTTCACTTAACAAGGCGACGGATTAAAAGCAAATAAAAGCTATTGAGAGCTTGGAATACCACCACCCAATAAAAAAGAACTGGTTAAACTCTATTTGGCTGCTACACAATGCCAGCAAAGTAGGAAAAAAAATTTGAACCTAACTAACAACCATTAGGCCCAAGTAATCAAATTCTCCACCGAATCTGAAACCAAGACAACTGCCAACTCCTCCTCGGGAAAAAGAACTTCAGAACTACTAAAATTTCCATTTCCCATGCACTAAGATCAAAAGCACCCATATATATACTTCCTTTTAGTTTTCAATTTTCCGGAAATAAAGAAAAAGAAATCTATCCACTAGTTAAATAATTAAACTAAATTTTCCATTACCCAGAAGCCAAAAATACGTAGTGAGAACTTAAAAACAAGCACGCACGCACACAAAGAAAAAATCCAAACTTTCCTTTCTTTCCCAATTTTTTCATACCAATCAAACACATAGAAGAAGAAAAGGGAACAACACAAGATCCAATCCTTTTCTTTTCCTTAACTTACTATCGACAAATGAAAAAACCCGACATGAAAAATCACACAAAAAACACACACATGCATAAATAAACACTTATATTTCAATTGAAAACAACAAAAACATTAAAAAGAAATGGGTAAAAAAAAAGAGGAACTTACCCGAGACAAAGCAACAGCAGCACAAGCCATATGGAGTTTACTCTTCAAAAACGCATGAAAATCCTCAGATTCCACAGGAATATCCGCCGGAGCACCAAGCGACGATGAAGCAGCAGTGGCACAGGCCCCATTACTCAAGGGCATGGCATTCTCTTTATAATTATTATCACAACTCTTACTTGTAGCGTTGTTATTACTATCTCCATAATCATTGATATGAATAACGTCAGTTTTATCAGCTGAAGAATTGGGAGTGTTGTCATCAAAGGTTGCAGCAGAAGCTTCTTGAAGAAATCTTTGAAAAGCCCATTCAGATTCAGACCGGTTCATTTTGGACAATTGGTGTTTGTGGCCTGTGCTAGACACCAGGATTGGTCTGTGTGACATTATCCTCCACTGAAAATACCCTATCCAAGTTCAACTTTTGATGTTTTTAATGTTGTCTTGTGCGGGTGGAGATGGCGTGGGTCTGAGGTGTCAATGGATAAAGTAGAGATCTTGTTTTGGTTTTCCTTCTCCTCTGTTGTTGGCTCCATTTTATATTCACACCATTAGATGTATGGTTCCAACAAGTGGGAGAAAATATCCACTACTTGCATTGTGTAAGAATTCAATGAATGTGTATGTATGGTCCCTCCTACTAGTAGAAGAATTTTGATGTATGATCAACATTTGTGCATATCCATTTTGGCAACTCTGATGGGGGAGATTTTGATCTTTTTTGTGTTTTATTCAATTGATCCAGTGATATTTTTCTCCTAGTTGGTTTTTGTTTTTGCTAAAAATTGATTCTTTGTGATGTGGGAGTTTTGTATCAAGAATGAATGCGATGATTTCTAAAAATATCACTTAATTTGGATTTTGTTAGGAACACTTGTTGTAGATATGATAACTACATAGTTCAAGCATTGCATTAAATATTTAGAAAACTTTGTATGATATTAAAACATGTAAAATTATACATTTTTAATACTTGGCTCGTTTGATAAACTGATTGATCTTCTATATTATTATTTTCAACTAGAATCTAAAAAAAATATATGTTGACAGAAAAAGAAGAAGGATACATGACCTTCAAAAGAGAAAGAAAAAAAGCATAAAAAATATCACATTTGTTAAATAAATAACAAAATATTCTTGCGAAAATATTATAGTTGATCTTTCAACAATTTGAACCTAAAAATGCTTCTTCTTCTTCTTCTTTTGACAATGCCTTTTAAATATCTATGGATTCTTTTAAGAACATGAAATGGACATAGGAAAGTTCCACCTTAGAAAAATGGAACACAAGAAAGATTGGAAGAAGAAAAGATCTTCCAAACCCTTATCCCCCCCCCCCCCAAACTCTTGCATGGCTACAGGCATTCCTACAAGAAATTTCTCACACAATGATAACAGGCACAATCCTTTGACAGCGAAATGAAACTTTCCATATAACATTTTTCTGTTGAAAAAAATAATACAGAAGAACATATAATTACTTATCATTAGCTAGGAGTGATGGAGTGAACAAAAAAAATGGGGTCTTACCTCCTCATTTGACACATTAGAATCTCCCAATTATTAGGTCTTTGTTGAGGATGGATAGGATCATGGAAAGAGACGACTTTTTCCCAGATATTGGTGGCTGTCATTGGATGGCTCTCTCTGGTGGGATGCGGCGGTTCATTTCTGGATAAATACTGAAGATGGCCCACAAATTATGTGGTCCATAGTGTCCCTTGAGCCCGCAACCGCTGTGTTTTATTTCCCTTCAAAGCAACATCAACGCGTGTTTGCCTACTACGGTGTTTGTTTACGTGGTAGGTTCTGTTTTTAAAACTAATCGTGTAGATATTATGTTTGGTAATCGTTGAAAATATAATTCAGTCTTGTAAGTCCCACTAATTCCTGCATTAAAAATACAGGATACTAAAAACAGCTCTATGCTACTTTCAGTGTGGAGTGGAGAGCTTCACTGTGCACTTTTAAGTGCACACTAGAGACATGCACCACTATTCTCCACTGTGCACTTAAAAGTGAACAGTGGAGATATGCACCACTGTTCATGTGAAGAGTGGTGCATGATTTCGGTTGGACCGGGTTCGATTCAAAGCTAAATACATTGTACTGGGTCTGATCCAGTAAAGAAAATTAAATTTTATTTTTAATTGTGTTTTATTGATGACATAACATTTGCAAAATTTGATGGCAATTCCAAATTTATTCCTGATTATATTTTACTTGATGTTGTTGCGCGCTTAAAAAACCAAGAAAACTATAGCATTGTCGGATGTATTTCATACGTGATGAAATTATAGATAGTTTAATTGAACAATAAAAAATATTTTATATAAAGTATTATTTATTTAATGATGTAATAACACTAGTTAAATTTACAATATTTAAATTAAAAATCATTAATATATATATACATATTAATTACTTTATAATCTAAAATTTAAAAAGTAATTTTTTAACCAAACACATTAGACTACTTTTTGTTCAACCTCAATTTCAACCACAGTTTTAACCAAACACCTATTTTTTTAAACTAACCTCAACTAAAAGTACTTTTTATAAAACAACTTTTTTCAAACCACAACCACAACAACTACCGCAATACCAAACACACACAATTCTCATTTTTTCTTTTAAAAAAAATTAATTTTTTTTACTTTGAATTAAATTTTTTATTTTAATTTTTTTTTAATGTAATGATATTAAAAATAAATTTTAAAATATTATTTTAATATATTAAAAAAATATTTTAAAAAATAATTGTTATCATAATTTCAAATATATTGCCATCAATGTTAATATTACTAATTTTTATAAGCAAATTAACATGTGTGAGCTTTTTATAAAAATGCCAAAAAAAAGGTTGGATTTTCTCACTCATAGTTATTAAAGTTAGTTTGGTAATAGGTTGATGAAAGATAGGTTTTAAAATAAATAAAAGAGTTGATTGATGTGATTTGATTGAGCTGGTAATTTAATTTATAATTTGATTAAAATTTAAATTAATTTTAAAAAAATAAAACAACATCATTTAGATACTCGTAACTCTAATCTTGGGTTGACTCATTGGTCAAGTTGG
>Ga0325402_1007591_pt1 | contig 10295 bp, 6 predicted proteins | sample PopdelMetagenome_22_FD_207212 | JGI IMG/M metagenome (GOLD analysis project Ga0325402, IMG submission 207212) | Populus deltoides microbial communities from Bellville, Georgia, United States - Xylem-PdKOR-R3 | ecosystem: Host-associated > Plants > Phyllosphere > Stem > Wood/Secondary xylem... | reverse complement strand
TTTTCGTTTGCTAGATAAACATGTCTGGACGTGGAAAGGGAGGCAAGGGCCTGGGAAAGGGAGGAGCCAAGCGTCATCGCAAGGTCCTTCGTGATAACATTCAAGGTATCACAAAGCCTGCAATCCGCCGTCTTGCTCGGAGGGGTGGGGTCAAGCGTATCAGTGGCTTGATCTATGAAGAGACTCGTGGTGTGCTCAAGATCTTCCTGGAGAATGTTATCAGAGATGCCGTGACCTACACTGAGCATGCTCGCCGCAAGACCGTTACTGCCATGGATGTGGTGTATGCCCTCAAGAGGCAGGGAAGGACTCTGTACGGGTTCGGTGGTTAGGGCTTTTGATTTAAAATTAAAGTCTTGCTGTCAAGAAAAGGGCTTTTGAGGGATCGGGTTTAGATTTGCTAATCAGGTTTTTTTAGGTACTGTTTTGTAAGTATAAGCGCGTGATGGGTTAATGTTGAATTTATTTTTTTGAATGAAAATGGTAGTGTTTTGATTCAACTTTTGATGGGCTCGTGTTTTTTATTTTTCGGGCTCGAATTTCTTTGCTTGATTTGACTGAAATCTAAATTAAAAATACGTGATTAATATAAAATCTGAGGTGTCGGTTTAAGTTTCTGTGGACCATGCTTCCCTCGATAGCTCGGTGTGTTTGGTTTGTGGTTGTAGGTGGGTTATTGATGTTGCTAGGCGGGAATAGGCAGATACAGCATCATAATACAAAATGGAAAACGTTCTGAAAGGAAAGTCCATTAACATGTGCTTCGCCTGCTTGTTCTCATGCCTTGGGCTACATTCTTTACGGCATCGCTTTGTTGATATTGTATTTTAAAAGTGTTTCTAATTTTTTTTAATTTTTAATTAATATATTTTGAATGTTTTTAAATTATTGTGATGTTAATGTTAAAAATAATTTTTTTAAAATAAAAAATATTATTTTAAAAGTGTGTTTGTTTTTAAGATAGTTTTCGTAATTGTAATTTTTAAAAAATAAGTTTTAAAAAAGTGTGGTTAATTAGATTTAGATACGTATTTGGTAAAAATTATGGTTGAGGTTCACGTGTAGCAAAAAAATATGTATAAAATGTTTGGTAATTGTGTTTGAAAGTGTGATTGTGGTTACTTTTTAAAGTATTTTTTATTTAAAAATGCATCAAAATAATTTTATTAATTTTTTTAAAATTATTTTTAATATTAGCACTTCAAAATAATGTGAAAATACAAAAAAAATATTAATTTGAAATAAAAAGAAATTAAAATTTTTTTAATTTTTTCAAAATCACTTTTGAAACACAAAAATAAATAAAATTTTATGAAACTCAGTTAAAAAAATATATAAAAACAGTTTTTTAAAAATTACATTTCAAATTTAATTTTTTAATAAATATTATCATATAAAATACAATTTAATTTGTTTATATTGCACCACAAAAACAAAAATAGTAGCAAAACAAATGCAAACTGTTGTAACATGTTGCTAACACCTCCCACTCTCTCTCTGTCTTGCGTACAAACAGCCTGTCTTGTTTGGTACATTATATTTTATGGTGGCAAATTACTTCAAAAACTAAAAGTGAGGGGAAGCGAGGTTTTGAGTTTTGAGTCTGCAAAGGAGATGATGATCTAACAGTTTTCCTCGTTTTTCTCGTGGCATTACAAGTGTGTTTGACAGTGTAATAATAGTTGTTTTTTAAATAATTTTTTGTGTCGAAATATATATCAATGATGTTTTTTTATTTTTTAAAAATTATTTTTGACATCAACACATCAAAACGATCCAAAAAATACAAACCGCACTTAATTTTAATAAAAAATAAAAAAATTAAAATTTAATCAAACACAAGTTCAACATCTTGTATCTCTCTCACGGACCACAAGGCTATGCAGTCATTGCTTGATATGTTATCCAAGTGTTTGTTTTTTGCCTTGACCTTTTTAAGATACTGTTATGAAGATGATTGCACCAAGGAAGATCCACTGTCACATGAGAGCTTGAGGAAGTTGGCAATTCCGTTGCCTTAAAGCAGCACCATCTGAGATTGTTTGTTACGTAGCTAGAGAACTAATGCACACAGAGAACCCACCCCAAGTGTTGCCCAATGGCTACGTTTACAGCACTAAGGTTCAATTTTCTCATGTGATATAAAGATACCTGTTAACCACATTGTTGCCACTAATTTGATTAGTTTGACTTCTTCCTTTTTTTTTTCTTTTTTTTTTTGGCTTTGCAGACACTTGAAGAAGAAAGCGTTTGGCTGCGTGATAGCTTCCGCATTTTATTGTCATCGCAGATATCAGCTGTTTGGTAAATGATAAACTATTATTTACTGTTAATGGGACCTACTAAATTTTGTGGACGCGTCTGCATTCCGTTGAAAGCAGCTTCAAGCTGCTTTACCTGCGTCTACGTTGTAACCAGTGAAATTTTCTTGAAACCGTGTCTCCGTGAACAATGCAATTCACTTGCACTGTTCACTCAAAACAATGAACAGTGCAATTCACTTGCACTTTTTTTTTTCAATGTGTTTATTTTTTGCAATATTTTTTTAAATACTCGCACTATAATATCAAATCAATTTTATTCCTGAGAATATTTTATTGCACGCTCATAAAATTATGGAAACTATAGTTCTTGTCGGATGAATTTTGTACATAATAAAATTGTAGATGGTTTAATGGAATAATAAAAAATATTTTATATAAAGTATTATTTATTTCATGATATAATAGTAATAGTTAAATTTACAATATTTAAATTAAAAACCATTAATATTAATATATATATATTTAAAATTATTTTATAACCTCAATTTCAAAAGCATTTTTAACCAAACACATTAAATTATTTTTTGTTCAACCTCAATTTCAACCACACTTTTAACCAAATACTTATTTTTTCAATTCAACCTCAACTAAAAGTAATTTTTATAAAATAATTTTTTTTCAAATTACAATCATAACAGTTACTGCAATACCAAACACACTCGAAATGACAAAGAAAAACAATGGTAAAGTAACCTGTCGTTGGTCTGCAATTATTCAGAGTTCGTTGGGCATATATATCATAATTTGCTTCTTGAAGCAAACTCGGTGATTCATGAGAAATATCCTTAATTTGTGCTGGGCGCTGAAATTGTTTTGAGTTCCAGCATCTTCAGTGAATACTAGAAACAAGATGTTGTTCGTCAAACTTTCAAGGACAATGTGATGGTATTCATTAAACACTTAAATAACTTGGGGCAATTTCTCACGCACCTTGATCTGATCTAAGTTTTGGAGACTTCCCACTTGTATGGCAAAAAGAATCTTCCTTTTCTGTTTTTTTTTTTTGTTGAATTTGGTGTCTGCCACTTTTTCTTTGCAATTCACAATAGACTTGAGTTGATCTGCAATTGCGATTTTGAAGCTTTGCAATTTCTGTATGTTGCTCTGATCCAGAATGTAGGTAGTAGCGCTAATGAGTTAAAATTTCCCACGTAAACGTGTGCGCAACATGTGCCCTTGTGAAGAGAGCAAGCCGTATGTCCTAACTCCTAACTATGATGGTTAGCTATGTTTGTTTGTTGTATTCCAGACGCTACTCTTTCTCTCGAGCAATTAATTTCGCGCTGAAAGGCGCGTCTCCTCAGTACAAGAAGGAGGTGTTGGGTTTGAGAATCTACAAAGAGCAACTGTAAGCAATCCCGGTGAGGCTGGTGCTGGCGGCATTCTCAGAGATTGGTGTGGTGGATGTCTTGGGGCCATGGCTTGTGTAATTGGTATTTGTATGTCCATAAAGGTAAAGCTCTGGAAATGAGTTAAATACCCTTGGATACGATATTTCTCCAAATCGATGGATCTCCTTATCCAAATTTATATATCTAAAATAATTTACTATATCTATAATTTTTTTCAATATATGACAAATAATTTGTTTAGTTTTTTTTCAATAAAAAAAACCAACTTTTGTTTGATAAATGTTAAATATATACTAGATAAAAATTGATCATGAAAGAAACCATATCGATCTCCATTGAAATGGAGGACTGAAACTTACCTCCGAATTGAGATGAAATTGAAATCGAGGCATCTATTAAGGTTAGAAGGCTCCCGTGAAGATGGAGATGAAAATAGAGAGTACATCCTGTGTCTTTATAAACCTCCAATGCCATTTCTACTTGAGCTAACTAGGGAAAAAGGTTATTTTGGAAGGCTGAAGATTCCAACCCACCCCTTCTTTGCAAAATACAGCAGTTGGGTGAAAGATCATGGGAGGTTATCTACAAGCGTACAGAAAGGTTAATACTACCTTACTTCCTGCCCACCTAGATATAAAGCAAAGAAGGACCCGTTATGACCTGTGCTCACTGCTCAGTGCCCCATGCTCTCTCTCACTGCAGTTTATAAATGTCAGACCCGACCTGGGATTGACTTGGTCAATAAATCACGTTTCAAGTTATATGGTTTAACTTGAGTTAATCTGAAAAATTAAAAAAATAAAATTTTAATATTTTACATGAAAAAATTACGAAATAATTCATGTGAATATAAATTATACATGTTATAAATAATAAAATTTTAAAAATTATTTCAAAAAGTTTTTTATCTCACTTTGAAAATATACTATGTTAGTATATTATTATTTTAAGTTGAATCATTTAAACCAAAAAGATTTTTTATCTTGCGTTAAAAAATATAATTTTTTTCTTACGAAGATAAAGTATATATATTTAAAGATTTCAAATTTCTATTTGAAAAAATAAAATATTCTTCTAATATTTATATAGTGAACTTTGAAAAGGATTAATAACCAAATAAAAAAAATAAAAAAAAGGTCTTTGGCTAGGAAAAAAAACACATTAAAAAAAAAAGAGTCTCAATCGATTTTTGCCAAGTTACTTGGGTCATGGATCAACCGGATTTTTACTTATTCTAGTCTTTTGATTTATCTGGACCGGTCCAACTACCAGGTCGACCAGATTCCAAGTTAACCTTCTAGGCCGGTCTAAATTCAATAGCTAGGTGCCAAACACGGTACGGCGGCATCTAACCTCCCATGAACATTCTGCTCTTATTTTATATTTTCATTCCTGAACACTTCCAAAGGCACTGGCATCATCGTTGATGGTGGAATGCTGTAACAAGGCAGCACAGTAATCATAATAACGAAAATGTAGAAAGTGATAGTGCAAATTACCGTGCCATGCACTTCTCCGAGCTGAGGTAGGCAGCTGATGCAAGGGTCCCTCTCAGATTCCGGCAGGAAATACAGATATACGCCATCATCAATTTTGTTATATTTCCTCGAATTTTAGCATAGAAGTCGGAAATAGCAATGCCAGTAAAAGCAAATCTACGCAGCTTCACAAAATTGTTCCTTGCAGCCTGCTTTCTACCAGAAGAATAAAGTAACATAATTGAGTTTACCTGCCCTCTTTTCTGCTCAATCAAAATGACAATAACAAGCTTTGCAGCATTCCCAACTTCGAAATAACAAAAAAACAATCAGCACCACCGTTCTTGTCAGGCAAGGGATCGGTATCATGAGGATTTGAACAGAAAAAATTATAATAATACACTAAAAAAAAGAAAGTCGGATAAACATGGGGGTCGTCTGTTTGAGAGCTAATAGGCGCACAAATTGTTCTCAATTCTGATAGGCGGCGACTCGAGTTTGGCATGCTGTTTGTCTCTCCAGTATAAAAAAATAAATAACAGGCGCACGGGGCTGACCCTTTGGTTTTTTTTTTTTATACTAGAGAATTTACAAGATACACTTGTTTTTTTATTCAGTACATGTTTCTCAGATACCATTATAAATTTTTATTTTAGTTTTAATATTTTTTTTCAATTATTATGTTTATGATTTGAAAATAATAATATTAATAATAAATTTTTTGGATTGCTTGATTTAACAATTATAAAAAGTTTATTTGTAAATAAAAATAATTATTTTAATTAAAAATATTATGCTAACTAAGATAGATAATAAAAATATTAATATATTTTTAGATTTAATGGCAATAGCTAACCCGGCCTGACAGGTCGACCCGGAGCTGGAACCGGGCCAGGTTGAAGAAAAAATAGAAGAAGAAAAAATCTAGTTGTGACCCGTTGATTTTTATTTACTTATACTAAAACGATATTATTTTAATTTAAAAAATAAAAATTAATCTGAACGACCCGGTCAAAATTTGAAACCCAAAATTTAAACCAGACCGGATTAAAAAAAATATAAAAGTAACAACATATTTTCCAATGCCTCTGTATTTTCTTTTACTTTAAAAAAATTTAGATCTCTCTACATAGTAAAGTGAACATACAATCCAATAACATCTAGATTGACCTGTTCATTTAACCTCTAATTTCCGAATACATGATGTTCAAACCTCGAAATTGATTTTCAATCCAGATTTATCACCTTCTTCACGGACAAAATCAATTGAAACTCAACAAAAATCTCAAAAAGCTTACTTCGATTCCGATCCAAACCAAGCACGAGAAAACACAAATCATCTTTCTCCCTGGTAATTCAAGACCCAGCACCATTTCCAGCGAGCAAGTATTTTTTTTTTTTAAATAAATGCATGCCATGTCATCGATCCGCTCCATTACAAACATCATAATCTTGACCGTCCATTCAAAGCCAAATGGCCCAAAGTTATCTTCAAAACACTTGTCTCGGATCGACCGCGATGGACAATCCCTTGCGTGTCCCTTGTAAATATAACCTGTACCGTCTTTTACCGTCACACAAAATCCCACATATCTTTCTTTCTCCAGCTCGATTCCAACCTGGAGATTCAATTCCAAGTCTGCTCTATCGGTATTTCTCTCTCTCAATATTTTTCACCTCTGTTTTTTGTACTCGTTTTTGGGTGTAATTTGATTTTCACTGCGTGATTTCGCTTACAAAATTCGTTCTAGTTGATCTCTGCTTAAAACGAAGGCTAGGGTTTCATTTGATTTTGGACATCTAAAATCAAGATTCGAATCAGCACCTGAATATATTAATTATGCTGAAGTGTGTTTTGATTCCTCCGTTCTCAGCTGGTGTTTTTGTTTATTTTTTATTAACGCTGCTTGTTTGGTCACTAGGAAAACGCGAGAAAATATTAATGTCCGAGAAATGTGTTTAGATTTTATTTTCCTTTTGTTAATCGTGAAAATTTTAGTTTTCCCATGCTGATACATGTTTGTTTGCTGAGTTTTTCGTGCTTGGTCTCGATTTCTTGGGTTTTTTTTTTTATATGAATCGCTATCATGTGGTAACGATTCTCATGTCGAATATTTTCCACAGATCTTCTCGTTAGCTAGATAAACATGTCTGGACGTGGAAAGGGAGGCAAGGGCCTGGGAAAGGGAGGAGCCAAGCGTCATCGCAAGGTCCTTCGTGATAACATTCAAGGTATCACAAAGCCTGCAATCCGGCGTCTTGCTCGGAGGGGTGGGGTCAAGCGTATCAGTGGCTTGATCTATGAAGAGACTCGTGGTGTGCTCAAGATCTTCCTGGAGAATGTTATCAGAGATGCCGTGACCTACACTGAGCATGCTCGCCGCAAGACCGTTACTGCCATGGATGTGGTGTATGCCCTCAAGAGGCAGGGAAGGACTCTGTACGGGTTCGGTGGTTAGGGCTTTTGATTTTAAAATTAAAGTCTTGCTGTCAAGAAAAGGGATTGTGAGGGATCGGGTTCAGATTTGCTAATCAGGTTTTTTTAGGTACTGTTTTGTAAGTATAAGTGCGTGATGGGTTAATGTTGATTTTTTAATTTTTTTTAGTTTTTGGAATGGAAATGGTTCTGTTTCGAATTCAACTTTTGATGGGCTCGTGTTTTTTATTTTACGGGCTCGACTTTCTTTGCTTGATTTGACTGAAACCTAAATTAAAGATACCTGATTTTTATCTGAGATGTGGCAAAAACGCAAGTTTTTGTGGACCATGCCTCCCTCGATAGCCGGTGAGTGGTTGTAGGCGGGTTTTATCGATGTTGCTTGGCGGGAATAGACAGTGACACATGCTGCGCCGCCTACTTCTCCTCCTGCCTTGGGCTCCGTTCATTAGGGGAATCACTTTTATTTAAACTGTTGTAACAGAATAATCAATGGCATCTTTACTTTTCCTTTTTTTTTTTCTTTTCATATTATAGAATCCATTGAAAGAGCCAGGTGAAAGTCTAAAACAGTTTTTTTTTTTTTTTTTCCGAAGAAAAATCATTCTTATTTATCTATTAAAAGATCCAAAACAATAAAATAAATTATTTTAAAAAATATTTCTTTCATTAATTCAATTTTTTTCTGTGGTGTTTTTTCAAAAATATTAATATTAAATGTATTAAAGTACAAATGAGGTTTTAGAATGAATTTTTTTATTGAAGTGCACGTAATAAAAAAACCTTATTTATATTATTAAAAGAATTGTATTATTAATTTGGCTTTTTTAAATGACTTTTGCCATTGAAAATGTTCTATGAGGATGTTCTGGCTTTGCGGTGAATAATTAAATTTTAAATTTTTTTTTGTTAAAATTAAATGCGGTTTGTATTTTTTTAAGCGTCTTGATGTGTTGATGTCAAAAATAGTTTTAAAAAAATAAAAAAAACATCATTGATATATATTTCAGTACGAAAAGTTATTTGAAAAACAATTACTACCACATTATCAAAAACACCCTTAATCTTGCAAGCAATCCTATGATGACGTGGAAAGCAAAGATGAAGGAAGTGTTATCAAGTAGTGTTAGATGTTACCATTGTGGTTGTTTTTAAATATAATTTTTATTTGTAAATATAGAAAGATTATATTTTATATTTTTTAAATTTATTTTTAACACTAATTCATAAAAAAACATTATTTTTTTAATTGTATGGCTGTGAAAGCAAATAGTATCTATCAATAATTAAAAAGGCAGTGTCATGGGGTCCTCCCTAATATTATCACGTCTTTTAGGAGGTAGATTGAAATTGATAGAACTGCCAAAGGAATGATGAGAGCTAAAAGGGTGTAATTAAAAAGCTTCTTTAATCGTTTCTTGCAAATGGGTATTGGCATATCTTTATTCACTCCGAGTTCTGCCCACCAACCAATGCCAATCAGCATCCAAAAAAACACTACAAAATAATTGAGGCTTGAAAGTCAGCAGTAACAATCATAAAAATGTCCGGGAAAAAACATTGTGAGTGGGAAGTCAATAATGGCCGGCAAAGGTGTGGTTGTAGGATCCACTCACATTGAAGATTTCCAAAAGTTGCAACACGTGTCAATAATCCGTTTAGGTGTGGTTGTAGGATCCAACTCACATTGAAGATTTCCAAGATTGGCAACACGTGTCAATAATCCGTTTAGTCTAGGGTCCCCTTAGCGTGTTCAATACACTAACAGCCACAGCAAAAACAAAAAAGTCAAATGACAAGAAAGACCGCGGTTACTTTATTAGCCCTAACCCTGAGCAACAACTTATCAAAGCAATCTTTGATTCCTCTGCGCTCTCTCTCTCTCTCTCTCTGTTTTTTCCAAGAAGTTGCATAGAAACATCTTGAACTCTCTCTCTCTCTCTAAAATCACTCACACTCGTTCTCAAATCAGGTAATAATCTGTTTTTGTTTTTATTTTGATTAATCAAAACCCTCGTATTCTCGGATTCCTATTTGGAGGGTTGATTTTTCTCCTTTTCTGTTATCTTCCCCGAAATGGTCTTCACTCTTTTTTGTTTTTTTCAATCCTGGTTTCAAATACTTCTGTCCATTGAGTATAGATTATCTAATCAAATGTTCAAAAGGACGTTTTAAGGAGACCGCTGTCCTTTTTTTTGAATAATGATTAATTTATGTGGATTTGAAAAGTGAAATGTTTGCATCTGTGCTAATCTCTGATTTTAATATGTAATTAATTCAGTTTTTTTTTCTTTCGGCTTATAATCTGACGTGGCTGTTTCAATAGTAGTAGTTAGTCATCGATGATTGTAATTTTAGGTCAACTTGTTATTGTGTAATTCACAGTCTAATTGATGGATTTGGGCTTCAGTTACTTTTATTGATTGCTGCGTTAGCTATCGTTTATATATATATATATATATATATATATATATATATATATATTTTTTTTTAGATTTCGATATTAATGACAGTATTAAGATGAGAGTGTTGAGGCTTAGCTTTCTAGATTATTTTGATTATGAAATTCTTACTGGGTATGGATCTAGTTTGATATTTTCATGATCAATTAGTGCACTTCCTTTTGTTTTTTTCTGCTTTTCTTGAATTTATTGAGGACTAATTAAGGAGATGGGTAGTTTTGTCGTGTTGTGCTGTCTGCAGA
>Ga0325402_1007586_pt1 | contig 10301 bp, 5 predicted proteins | sample PopdelMetagenome_22_FD_207212 | JGI IMG/M metagenome (GOLD analysis project Ga0325402, IMG submission 207212) | Populus deltoides microbial communities from Bellville, Georgia, United States - Xylem-PdKOR-R3 | ecosystem: Host-associated > Plants > Phyllosphere > Stem > Wood/Secondary xylem... | reverse complement strand
GAATCCAAAACGTTTTTAATATTTATTGATACATATAATTCTCAATTTATAAAATACAAATAATTCTTAATTTACTTTATAAAACTCATACAATTAAATTCTTTTTAGTGTTGACAAAAATAAAATGAGTTTGATCCGTGGCGTGGTGGAGTACGGCATCTATATAGTAAATTACTATATAATGTAGTCTATCAATCTATATTCAAATTGAGAAAAAAAAAATTAATTTTTGTTTTGTTTTTTTTATAGAATTTAAGCATGATCATTTAGAACATGCATGAATGGATGAATACAAAGTTAATCAATCAATTAAAAACATAACTTCAAAACATATTCAGTCAAAACCAAGGTATTCATAATTTAAACACTAGTCATATTTAAAACAAGACATTCCAAACCAAAGAGGTAACCAGTATCTTGTTGTAGAAAATTTGAATCCTCTCATGTTTCTAAGGGGAATGTCGCACGTGTGCGGCGATCGTCCACCACTCTCAGGAAAAATATAATGGTCTATCTGACAAATGTGAAGAGATAAAGAATTCTAGTCTCTTATCAGTAGAAAATTTGAATGGGAGTCGCCACCAGTATTCTGGTCATTAGGAACCCTAAGTGGTCTTATAGATCGGGTACGAAGACTGGTTGTGTAAAGGGAATGTATTAGCACCCCAACTACGCCCTACCTAAGATAAGCTGCATTGTTTTGTTGTCTGATAAAATATAAAGTCTTGTTGTGGTTTCTAATTGTCGGTCTGTCTACGGTTTAAGAAAAATCCTCCTCTGTAAGAAAATCCTTATCTTATCAGGTAAAAACCTAACTGTTCTATGTTGTCAAAAGAAAATACTTTTTTAATATCGAGAATACGTTTTACGTATAAATTTGTAATCCCTGATATTAAAACAAAACAAAATAAATTTTTTGTTGTTTTTGAAATTTTGGCCAATGTTCTCTTGACTTTAATAAACTAGTTATTTAAGCCAAAATGCATGCTAAAACATTTTTTTTTGGTGTATGAAAAACAAATATGATTTTTTAGCTTTGAGACACTTAGCCGTATGCACAAAAACATTTTCTTTTTTTTTCAATTGTTTTTTGTATTTTTGAAAGTTTTGATGAAAATTGGGTATTTTAATACCAGATTCGTATTATTTTTTTTCAGAATGACAAAAAAAACAAACTAAGATTAAACAAAATAGCATAAAACAATACACGCGGGGAAATTACAAAATTTTAAACATATATTTTTTTTGCTAGGCCGAACCCGGCTCACCATTGTTGGGCTGGATCGGACTCGGCCCTAGATCTCAGCCCAGCCCACCTCAGCTGGTTACTATGCATGAGTACAGTAACCAGCTTCGCCTTGCCTGCAAAGACGTGCACCGTGCACATCCTGCATGGCGAGGGAAGAAAAGAAAGCAAAAGAAAAGGGGGCAGAGTTTTTACCTGGAGAAGTGAAACGCAGCCTCAATCGTCACTGATGGCCAGCGGTGGTGGTGGTTCCAGTGGGGGCGGTGTTGGTGGCAACTCCTCCTCTGTTTTTTTTCTTCTTTTTTTTTCTCTATTTTTCTCTTCTTTCTTCCTCTTCGGGTCTTCTTTTTTTTCTTTCTTTCGGTCTTTCCCCCCTCTCTTTCTGTGATCCCCTATTTTTTTGTGCTCTCCCCCTCTGTATTTATAGGTAAAACAGAGGGGAGAGAGGCAGGGGCGGCCACTGTGCAGCTGTCCCAAAAAACCGCCAAAGGGGCATGTCCCCTCTGTTTTTTCACCGCCCCGTGGTAGGCCACGGGTTAGAGTGGATGCAAGTGGGGTTATGGTCGGTGTTTTTTTTGAGTTTTAGGAGAGAGATGGAGAGGAGAAACGTCGGTGAAAACAGGGGAACAAAACCTTCTTCTTCCCCTATTTCTGCGTGTCCAGGGGAAGAAGAAAGGCTACAGTGCCTTTAAAACGACACCGTTTTAGGCTTTTCTTTTTTTTTTAATGAACAGTGTATGAAACGGCGCCGTTTTGGGAAAAACGCGTCGTTTCATTTAAATGAAAACAGCGCCAAACTTATTTCAAAGTACAAATCATTCCTCAATTTGTAATTTGTTTCGAGTCTTCAATTGCAATTTTGATTTTAAAAATCAATTCAATTGCATCCCTGCCAAATTCAGATTGCCGGCCTTGAAGTTGGCCGCCTTTGTCAAATTGGTCCTTGGTCTCGAATTAGTACAATTTGACCCTCAATTGAGCAATAAACTTTTAATTTCTTCAATTTGGCCCTTGATTCGGTTGAATTACAACCCCTCTATTTACGTGCCTTTTTCAGTTTGGTCCTTGGTTTCGGATTTCTTCAATTAAGTCCCTAATTAGTCATTAAACTTCAATATTTATGCAATTAAGCCCCTGATTTGACCTAATTAACTCTAAAAAATCATAATTTGACCCCAGAAATTTAATTTCCTCCAATTAAAGCCTAAATTGACTTTAAAATCAATTTTTCTTATAATCAAACCCTCCATAAATTCAATTAAACTTTCAATAAAATTTAATTGAGCCTATAAACATCTGATTTTGAACTTTTCTTCTTTAAATTGAATTTTCTTTGTTAACAGGGCTCTCATCAGTCAACAAAATATTGTTAAATTTTAATCTTTGTATTTTTGAACCTCCTCAACCAATTTTTAACCATTTTTAGGGCGTTCTAACATCCTCTTTTCACTATTATATTTTTTGATACTATTATTTGATTTTGTTTTTGTATTTTTTGAAGAGAGAAAAATATGAATTGGAGAATAACCCAAAAATGGGTTATGACAGGGAACATGATTGTCATAACCTATTTTTGGGTTATTCTTCGATTCACATTTTTTTCTATTCAAAAAATACAAAAAAAAAATCAAAAAATAGTATCAAAATAGTGGGTCATTCAATTTCTTTTTGAAAGTTTCAATTGTTTATATTTCTAGATTTTTTTTTCTGGTTTTTAAAGTGTTTCTACTTGTTTGTTTCAAAAATTTTAAGCTTTTTAAATTATTTTTAGTTTTTATGTATATTAAAATTGAAACTTAAATTTGACAATATAAAGGACATTTATGGTAAAAAAATAATAAGATATATGAGAAACAAATATGAATATACAATGATATGCGAGAGCACAAAATTCTTAAAAAACTATGAGAGAATATACCTAATATATAAGGATAGATGAATCAATTAACCTCAATATATACACATTTAATTTAATTTTTCATTGGACCTATTGTTACATATTATGTTTTAAACTCCCAAACACCTTTAACACTTCACCCTTAATAATTGTTTTACACCTTTAATCCTTTTCCTTTAAATATTATCCCTTTAACTTTTTTTGTTTAATTCTTAACTCCCTACCAAATGCAATCTTAGGTAAAATATGAATTTCACATTGAAAATAAACATCCTTTCTAAAGACTTCATAAGTGTGGCCTTCTAGTAGTGTAGTAACTTCTAAGAAAATTCTTGGTCACACTATATTACCTAGTTAATTGTTATCCTTCTCTTTCTTTTTTATGATTATTTTTCTAGAACAAATAAACATCTAAAACAAAGGCATTATGCCAAAAAAAAATTATATTGAAAAGTTACTAAGCAAACATTAATTTGGTAAATCTCCCAAAAAAAAACTTTTATTTTTGTAATTTGAAACAACATCAACATGATATATTGAAAAAAAAAAACATCATTTCAATTCTATATCAAACACATTATTGTTAACTTTTCTTGGATATTTGAAACCCTTTAACAGAGCTGGAAGGAAGTGTCAAACACAGTCGTTAACTTCAAGATTCATAGGATTAGTTGAGATATACGCAAGTTAGTTAGAGCACCCACATTAATAAAAAAAAAATGTCAAACACATAGAGACAAAACAAATATTACAATTGGCATAACCATAGCCAGTGGGTGCTGTCGTTGTCCATCTTTTTTTTTTCTCACCAATATTTACATAATAAATCCTAAAATAATGAAAATTAACTAAGTACTAATTAAAAAGGGCCACCAACAATTAACATATTTAAATGTTTACAGAATTCTTGACTAACATAAAGAAGTCATGACATGGGCAATTATCTCCTTAACATAGCTGCAATAAAATGCAAATTATATGGCAATAAATAAATAAAAACATGTTAAATAACATATGAAATTTGTATGAGCTACATTGTTTTTTTTTAAGAAGAAATAACATTATGCATAAGAAAATAAGATGTACCTCTAAATCTAAGCATTTTTACTTCACTCATATATTTTTTTTCAAAATCTTCCATATTAGCCCACATTTCTTTCTCTTCCTCCTTAAACACAAATACTCATTAGTAAAGAAATAAAAGTCACCTCTGACAGTAATTCCTTCAATGAAGTAGAGCTCTACTATACCCTTTTTCCCTATTCATACTAAAAAATGTTGAATCACTCTTGATAGATATGGTGTCAACTAGTTAATCCTGTGACAACAGTTGTAATTCAATTCTAAAAGGTTTTTTCTCTCTTTTTGGCTTGACAATAGCATTAGCTAAATAACAACTAGTGCATTAATAAAATAACAAAGATAAAAGTATATCAAAACATAGAATCGAAGACAGGACCAGCAAAATTATTATCTATCAAGAGTCAATAGGTAGTTGATTTGCCCACTGAATTCAAGCATTGCGTTTGCTAGTTGCCACTTACAATGCTTGTTCGTGCAAGTATCAATAAAGACAGGACCACCAACAAATCAATTGCACTACGTACATAGGAAATGAGAATCCGACATGAATCTAAGATATGGTAGGCCATTGCTTGTCTATGAGGACATTCATGCTTGGTTCTTGTCTAATGGGCAGCAAGAAAATCTCAATCCAATATTTTCCTTGCAGAGAATGAGCACATAAAGTCTGAACCAAAATCAAAGCTGCAATTAATAAATTAATGTTGAGCCCTTGATTAAAATAGGAGAATTAAAATGATTTTATATGACTAATCGAATTCTGTAATCTGAGAATATGGAAACCCAGAACTTATTGTTTGATAAGATACTCAATCTCATCTGTATTTTTTTTAACATGATCATGTTCTAACTGATGAAACCCACGATAAAACTAACTATTAATTCCTCAGTAATGGCAGGAGAACATCCCTAGAAGCATTTCCCACGCCTGTCTCTTGAGCAAAAATGGATTCAGTACCACCAAAAATTCTAATTATTAATGATTTGACATACTAACAAAGCTTATATCCAAGTGTTCTTACAAAATTCTATCTTTATTGCAAAAAGAAATGAAATGTACCAAAAATAAATCATTATGCCTATATCTTGCGGTATTTCCAATACATTCCAAGATTTTACTTCAGTCAAAAGAAAACGAAGCAGCATCACAAAATGCATACGGCACTATTCATTTCATTTATTTTCATGCCACTTGTATGAAAATAAACAGAGCTTAAAGAACGAGGAAAGATAGTGATGCCCATTAGCACACAACAGAGACAAAAGTTACCCACCAAAAAGAAACAATGGACAAATTAAAGAACAAAGCTTAATGAAAAAGCTTGTTCCATGAATCAAAGTAATAGATTTAACAACACAAAGCCAACCCAGAAATAATAATAGGTAGTTAATGAACAACACAACAAAGAAAGACAAGTTTTGGTTGATTTTCCCTTGATCTTCCAGCATAAGGTAAGCTTTGTTAAGCCTAAATGCTTGACATTAACGTAGATTCGAATTTTCCTTTCCATCTCTTGCCCTAATTAGTAGTTCCCTTATGCCTTAGATTCCTTTCTTTCAAAATATGCCTCTGTTGCTCTCCGTTTAACACCATTTTGTATGTTGCCTCACATTCTCTAACCAATCGCTTTCCCATCCATAGTTCATTAATTCATATGCAGATCTATCTACACTTTTCCTTCCTTCAGTGTTTATATCATATTTTCTATGGTTGATTAATTCTTCTTCATTGTAGGATCACTAGATTGTGATTGATCCTTGGTTGTACCGATAAAAGAAGTTGTACTTGTGTACAGATTCAAAAGAAATTACAAGTGTGAAATTAAAGATTGTGGAAAAAATATTGCAAGCCATATGATAACTAGTATAATGGTTTTTCGCATAACTTGGTGGCTCGGTCAGAAACCACTAAAAGAGTTTATAGTGCTGAATATATGGTGGTTGCTCACTAAGGCTTAATGGATTTAGTTATTTCACAAGTTACCCATGACTACCTCAGTGGCAATACTTTAAACAAGAAAAGAAGTATCCCGTTTTGAAACTAGCAAAACCACGAGCAATAAAAAAAAAGGACTTAGCATAAAGAACCAATTTCCTTCTGTGTTTTTTAAGCCATACAGTGAACTATGAAGTTTGAACATATAAAAGGGATTAATAAAATTTATAAATCTAGGAGGTTGGGACATGTAAACTTCCTCGTCCAAAGCACCATTAGGAAAAGCATTATAAATACCAAGTTGTCGGATTGTCCATCCTTAGTGAGTGTCAAGCAAAGAACAACATAAATTGTGGTGGGTTTAAACACTAAACTAAACGTCTCACCGTAATTGATTCATTCCTGTTAGTGAAAGCCTTTTGCAACCATACGAGACTTGAACCTTGCATGACTTCCATTAGCCATTTTCTTCACTTTATAAAACCATCTACAACCAACAATATTCAGATAGAGTTCACGAGGCACCAAAGACCAAGTTCCATTTTATAGAAGAGGTTGATGCTTAGCTAGTGTAACTGCACACCACCTTGGATGCTGGAGCGCAAGAGCAAAGCTAGATGGTTCAGTAAGATGCAAAGAGGTGGTGGTTGTACCCTGAGTTTGTAGTTTGGCAAGCTAAATCCTAAAAAACTAATTATAATGAGATTTTTTGTATTTTAATTAAATTTTAATAGATAATTATAAACAAATTATAATATTTATTTTAAATTTTTTAAAATATAATAATTTTATTTCTTTCAGAAAATATCTATGAAAAATTTATAAAATTTGGTTGTATGTAATTAAAATATTTGGTTAATTAATTTTTTTTATCTTTTTTTTTAACCATTCATTTAACAAAATATAAAAAAATACAACACATAAATACACACATTTTTTTACTATTTTTTTACTCAACCATCTCATAATTAGAAACACACTAGAAGATTTTAGGACGATAAAGGCCATTGTTACCTGCAAGCAAAGAAAATCATACAAGCAATTTATATGTCTCTATTTTAGATTTGTTTCTTTCTCTTCCTATTTGTGTTCAAAATTCATCCCTTTTTAATGATTTCTTCAATAATCCACAATGGGGAGAGACATGGCGAAGCTGCTGGTGTTTAAAGATGAGGGAGAGCTGGTTGTTAGTCCTTAATTGGGTAAAGAGAAAGAGAGGGACGGGTGTTGGTTTTGGTTTTTGACAGAAAATGGTGTTGTGGGGAGAGGTGGATTTGGTGGCGCTCACGGTGATGCATCTTCTTTGGTTATTGTTATTGCTAACGGTGAAGCTGTTGGGGGTGGCTGATGATAGCTGGAAACCGTGAGGAGAAAAAGGTTACCTTGTATGTGTTTTTATGGTTTGCTGGTTTCAGGTGGATGGGTTGGTTTAGGAGTGTCAGTGGAGAAGAAAGGAAGACAATTGCTGCGATGGAAGTGTTTCACAGCAAGGTTGTTAAAATTATGATTTTAACACGGTATAGAAAATGCAAAATAAATTTGAATAGTAAAAATGAATCGTAAAATCATACAGAATTTTAAAATATATTAAAAAAAATCTATACTTCAAATAAAAATTCATATATAGTTCAAGTACCTTAAAATACATGCTTCAAATAAAAATATTTTTGTTTTTTCAAGATTTTTAAACAAAAATATATATTGAAATAAAGCTACTTTGGAGGAAAAAATCAAATTGAATCTCATTCAGTTTTTGACCAAGTCAATTAGATCATGAATTGATCTATCAATCAACTAGGTTAGACTGGTTCGCCTTACACTTGGTTCTATTTTAAATTAGACTCGAGTCAGGTTTAGACCGGTAGACCAACAATTAACTCACCATGTTGAGTTTTATAACAATAACTACAAGTTTTGCTCATTATAGTTTGTTCTAAATTCAGAAATTAGATTTAAAATTAGAATATAACTATCATTCCATTTCTAAATCGAATTTCACATTTTAATTTTATTTGAGATATAATAATAGCAAGATGAAGGGCATGGAAAAGAAAACAAACATGATTTTTCATGTTGTTTTGAATTCTTAAGAGAACTAGTTAACCAAGCATATACATGAGGCCATGACTATCTCAGCTTAGAAACTGATGAGGCAAAAACAATATAAGCTTCATTGACAGAAAACTATTTTGCTTTTTAAATTTTAGTTTTCTAATTATTTTTTTGTTTTTATTTTTGGTGAAATTTTGAAAAAAAACGAGTTTATTTATTAAAAATCAAGAGGAATTTTTTCAACAATAAAATAAAAGTTATATCAAAATTACAACTATTTTTCATAAAAAAATATAATATAAATTATAATAGTTTTCTTAATATTTTATAGTTGTAATCGTAAAATATTTATTTTATTTTATTTAAATTAAAAATTACAATAGAAAATTTTATTGTTAACCAAAAACAAAATCTTTACATTATATTCATTATAAAAATTAAATTTATAACAGTAATTAAATATAAAAATATAAAAAATAATTTTAATATTTTATATTGCTAAAAAAGTGTGTGTGTGTGTGTGTAAACTATATTATTCATGCTTTTTAATTTGAAAAATAATGAAAACAATTGTGAATAACATTGAATTGAGTTCCGCTTTTAACAGGATAAATAATTCCTCTGCTTTTGATTTGTGTGTGTACAGTGTAATAGGCTTGCTTGACACCTGGAACTGGAAGGAACAGTGACTCACAAGTCACAATTGCTGTTTTGAGCTGAAAGCGTGAAATCGGGGTGAAGTCATGTTTTTGCGTGATTTTAACAATTTTATCTGATTTTATTTATTTTTAAGTTTTATGAATAATTTAACATGTTTAGCTTATATTAACTTGTAAAATTATATGATTTTACAAGTTAAATCATGATTTTAACAATTTTATTTTACAGTGTTGGTGAGAGGGAAAACTGTGCGGGAGAGGAGATGATGATGTTGCCAGTTGTCTTTGGCTGGGAGTGTTGATTGTTGAGGGGGCTGTCACGGTGGTTTTTCCTTGTTGGTCGTGTATTTGACTATTTGTTGGTTACCATCTGTGACAGTGAGGGAGAGAATGGGGTTTTTTATGTGTATGGCTGGCGATTGGTCTTGTAAAGATAGGATTTGGTTTATATATATATATGTTTTCTGTGTTTTTTTTACGTTTCTTGTAATGATCATTTTATTTATAGGTGAAAAATATATTTTTTTTCAATTACTTAGCCAACAAGTAATTTAAACTCACCTTTTTTTATTTTGATTATTTTTGTTTAAATATAGTTTTTATATTTCGATATTTTTTTGAAAATATTAACATCAAATCAATAAAATTAATCTATAATTTTAAAATAAATGTGTTAAAAGCTGAAAACGTTAAGAAAAAACTTAAAATGTAAAATGTAAAATTTTATTAGACGACACTGAAAATGAAAATAATATAAATACATTAAGAATTTTTTTTTTTTAATGTTAGAAATATTTAGAAAAATATAGGGTTGAAAATCACGTCATGATACTTATCATGAGTGCCATCACTTTACCCCGAATAGTCTGCCACCGTACTCTCTTCCAACCTGGTCTGCATTATCTTTTGGTTCTAAAATATCTATAAATGACGAGGATGATCATACCCGGCAAAACTCTTACACTAGAACTTCATGCTTACATTTTTATTACGTGTTTGTGAGTATGATTGTGAGTATTTTTTAAATAATTTTTTATGTTAAAATATATATTAATAATATTTTTTTATTTTTTAAAAATTATTTTTAACATCAAAACATTAAAACAATCTAAAACATATAAATTATATTAAATTTTAACAAAAAAAAAAAATTAAATTTTTTAAAAAGATAGGTTAAACAGCGTTCCAGACACTTCCTTAATTTTCTTACTTCTCTAGTGCTTTCACAAAGCTCACTGAAGTATCCAAGAGTCTATAACCTAATCTCATCAGCCATTCCATTATTAGCTGTGAAGGCCCTTAATCCATTTGAATCTTTTCATTAGTGAGCTTGATTGATATGATACGGTAAGTATTGCTCAATAAAATAAAAAGGGTTTATTAAATGGTGGGTGGAGAGCAGTTACAGGGTTGGTTAAAGAGGAAGAA
>Ga0325402_1007584_pt1 | contig 10303 bp, 6 predicted proteins | sample PopdelMetagenome_22_FD_207212 | JGI IMG/M metagenome (GOLD analysis project Ga0325402, IMG submission 207212) | Populus deltoides microbial communities from Bellville, Georgia, United States - Xylem-PdKOR-R3 | ecosystem: Host-associated > Plants > Phyllosphere > Stem > Wood/Secondary xylem... | reverse complement strand
AAAAAAATTTAAGTCGTATGATAAAGTACAAATTTACTACATTTGATTTATTGGAAGTATAATCATCCGATAATTTATCTTAAGAATTTTAATTTAATCTTGATTCAAATCTACCATCCCCCCTCGTCCAAGTAACATTTTAAGGTTTAAGTTTTAAATCTTTTAACAATACATAATTTTTTATATAATGTTTATTAACATGTCATTATTATTTCTATATCTTTTCATTTTTTTATAAATAACAAATCAAAATAAAAAAGAACAAAAATATATAATTAGCACTAATTAAATTTGAAAAAAAAATTAAAAATATCATAGATTCTTTCTTAATCATTATGATCATTTTCAAGATAATTTAACTTGTAGATATCAAAATTTATTTAATAACAGTCAAAAAATTTAAATAATATATATATTTTTTTTATACTTTCTTATATTTTAATATACATTTGGATATTTTAATTGTTTTTTAGTGCTGACATTTATTTACTTTTAAAATAAGTTTTAATATTATATATAAAATTTTAAAAAAGATTTAAAAAAGACTGAAGTCAACCCGTGCTTATCTTTAAAATTTATGATACAGGTCATAAGACCGTGACTAACCCCTTAGAAACCATACTTTAAAAGATCATGAAGCCAAATCTCTATTCAATAAAATATTGAGGGATGAGATTGAAAAAAATCTCAATAAAAAAAAGGATAAAAGCAAAACAAATAATAATCAAAAGAACTATGATCAAATTTGATAAAAGTAAAATAAAATAAAACAAAATGCTTAGGGATGAAATTAAAAAATGATAAAAAATAGCAATCAAAAGAATGAACATCAATTTTGATATAAGAATTAAATGAAACCAAATGCTAAAGGATGAAATTGAAAAAAAAATCATCAAATAAAGAATTCAAAACAAAATAAATAATAAAAAAAGAATAATGACCAATACAAAAAACAAATGACATGACAATTTTATTAGGCCAATACAATTCTCAAAGAGATGAGAAAGGAGAAGGAAAAAGCTTGTTAAAGTCTAACTGTCGCGCCTCCACCAACACGTGGCGTCCCACTTGGAAAAGTGTGTTGCAAGGCTTTCAATGCCATTGCAAAAGCTTTAGTTTGGCAGCCAAAAGACTTATCATGCGTCGCTTGAATATTGCAGACACCGCCCACCATCAAGCGCATGTATTGTACACACTAGCCTATTTTCCCTATCCATTCACCAAAGTCACATTAATTATCTTATTTTCAATTTTGGCCCCTTAACACATAATTATTTTATATTAGTTGAATTTTGTTTTACTTTGCAAAATCAAGAACCAACTAAGCACCAAGAATTTCTCTCAATATTGCAAGATCCTCGTACCAAGGTAACCAAAACAAATTATAGAGTTAAATTTCAAATAAATCCAATACAAATAGATCAAATTGAAAAAAGTTGAGGGATCAAAGGGACATGAACTTCTCTCTTGATTATGCAAATCAGTTCATGATGTTGGCAAAAAAAAAAAAAACATGACTAAATATTTCTTTAAGCTTTAAATTCGGTTCTTGATGCATAAATTATTTTAAATCAATTAAATTAAAATTTGTTTTGCATAATCAGGAATTAATCAAGCGATAGAACATTGTCTCGACGCCTTAAAATCTCTATACACACACATGAAAAAAAAATAGAAGCTCAATTTCTAACAAATCAAATATTGAAAGATGAAATTGAGAAAAAAAAATAAAAAAGGATAAAAAAATCGATGCAAGTCCACCGAGTCAACGTGCCAAATACGTAACCTAATTATGAGATCGAGATAATCCCATAAAAAAATTGAATAAAATGATGAAGCTCAAATCTTAGACAACTCAATGTTGAAGGGTGAAATTAAAAAAAAAATCAATCTAAAAACAAAGCAACGAAAAAACAGACTCGAGTTAACTCGGGTTAACCCATTAAACCCACGACTCTGAATATGAGATTGAGATAAACCCATATAAGAGGAAAGAGAAAAAAACCACGAAACTTAATCTCCAACTAACTAAATATTAAAGGATAAAATTAAAAAAAAACAATTTAAAAAAAACCTAAAAAAGATCGAAGTCAACTTTAGCTAATCTTTAAAATTGGTGACCCAGGTTATGAGGCTATGACTAACTCTATAGAAACCAAACCTAAAAAAATCATGAAGTCAAATTCCTAATCAACAAAATATTGAGGGATGAGATTGGAAAAAATCTCAATTAAAAAAGGATAAAAAAACAAAACAAATAGCAATTAAAAAAACGATGATCAAAATTGACATAAGAATAAAATGAAATAAAATATTTAGGGATGAAATTGAAAAAAAATTAAATAAAAGAAAGATAAAAAAAATAGCAATCAAAATAATGAAGAGTAAATTTAATACAAAAACTAAATGAAACTAAATGCTAAGGGATGAAATTGAAAAAAAAATAAAAAAACTCAAAATAAATTAAATAACTATCAAAGGAATGAGGACAATACAAAAAAACAAATGAAATAAGACTTTTGAATTTTATGCCAACACGATTCCTAATGAGACGAGAGAGAAAAAATGAAGGAGAAAAAAAAATCTATCAAAATCCAACTATTATGCCTCTACCGACAAGGGGCATACCACTTGGAAAAGTGTGTTATAAGGCTTCCAATGCCATAGCAGAAGCTTCAGCTTCAAAAGACTTTTTATGTGTCAGTACTGTAGACACCGTCCACTATCAAGTATTTATGTTGAACACACTAGCCTATTTTCTTTACATGTTTATCCCAATTCAAATACTTGTTTTATTTTTAATTTTGATCTCTTAACATGTAATTATTTTATATTAGCTAAATTTTATTTTATTTTTCAAAACATAGCTTCAATTAAGCACCAAGAACTTCCTTTAATATTGCAAGATTCTTGTACCAAAATAATAAAAACAAACTGCAACTGCTAAGTTAAATTTTAAATAAATGAAAGTAGAAGGTATTAAATTGAAAAAAAGTTGATGGATCAAAATAAGAAAAGTGACATGAATTTCTCTTTTGAGTGAATATTTCTTTTAGTTTTAAATTTGGTTACGAAGAACAAATTATTTTAAATTAATTAAATTAAAATTTATTTTATAAAATAAAAAATTAATCGAGGAACGAAACATTTTTTTCGATGCCTCAAAAGTTTTGTATACACACGTGAAAAACAACTCATCAAGAAATCGTAGAAAATCCTAGGAAAAAGAAAAGAAAGCCGGTGTTCGAACAGTGGATTCCCTCACAGACGTCGGGCAGGGCCCAAATTTACTTGAGTACAAACTGTTAGATCAGATAAGGAAAGACATTTAAAAGATGCTCTGATTCTCTCTGTCCCATGTAATATACTATTCTGCATCTGCCTGCGTTCGCGGGTTTCTGATAATCAGAGTGAGAAAAAGGAAAAAAGAAAGTATTTCTCACCAAAACATCAATGGCTGAACCTGAATCAAAACAAACCCATCTCAGGTACGATTTTTTCAATTCCCCGATCATTATTAATACACCTTTTTAATGGGATAGATGTTTCGCTATACCCTCAATTTATATCATAAAGAAACTCATCGATCCATGCCTACTGTCGACATTGATGACAGCACCCCATCAAAGGAAGAGATTGAGGCTCTTGTTCAAACCAAGATTTACTCAGAAAATAATCATGGCGAGAGGCATCGACAACAACCCACTTGCTTCATTACCATTTATATATTACAACTCAATGTTAGATGTTCTTTTATGGGCTCGAATTCTTTCTTATTGTTATGTGGCCTTCTCCTTTTCTTTCAGGCATCAATCTTCAATATTGGAGAAAGCAGGTGCTTTACTTGATTTCTTTTTGTTGTATTGTCATGGTTCTTATACTTACAATGGATTAAGATGTTATGATGGTTGTGATCTATTGAGGAAGTTCAGCTTATGACCTGTGTACTTATGGTTTATGTCATTCGGAATTGGACAGTGGCATTAGGCTAAATGACCAACTGCACAAACCTTTTTAGGCTAACTTTTGATTCCTAACATGGGAGGAGTCTAATTCTTATTGTTTTCTAGTAAAAAAAAAACAATTGTTAATCATCACTTGTTATTTCTATTCATATACTATCTTAGTATGTTCTCACCTTTTCTTCTTTTTATTTTTTATTGAGCCATATTGAAGCCATGTCAGTCTCAAGGACATAGAGTGGTGAACTTTTGAATGTTTTGGGTGGTAGTAAATGTTATGTATTTGGATTAGAGGAGGTAGAGATGTTGCTGTTTGTGGCCTTTTTTTCTCTCCGTTGTTGCAGGGGCTCTGATACCAAAACATGTCAGAAAGTTTTTGGTTCTCCTCACTTGACAGTGAGCACTGAGCAGCATCTGTCATATTATACACTGAAGTAGATAACCTTTGGAATGCTACAAGGAAAGCTAGGTACTAGATAGCGATAAGCAATAACAATTACAGAAGAACTTGTCAATCTTTTCTGCTGGTACTAACCTGATAAAGATGATAACACACTTGAGGTTTAGGATAGGTAACATATATAGGAGTCTGATATGGCTTCTGACATGAGCTGTATTGTTGTATCTGAAGTTGGAGTCTGACATGGCTTCAATATGGCTAAATAATTTTGAATCAAACCACTTATTTTGCATATATGCTGTTCCTGTATTAGCAGAGAATGATGTCAAGGCAAAGGCACCCAATCTAATTGAAAGAGCAAAGGAAGAGATTGAAGCAATCATTCACCATGGCAAGTCACCAGTTCATCATCATATAGAAACTCATGGAAGGAATGATGACATTGATGATAGTACCCCAATTGATCAAGTCAAAGGTCCAAGCGTTTTCCAACGAGCAAAGGAAGAAGTCGAAGCCCTTGTTCAAACAATCCATCGTAAGAAAGAATCCAGCAATTCTGTGTCTTCTCCGAAGAAGGAAGGTGGTTTTGGAGCTTGTATTGGGAAATGGTTGGAAAAAATTTGCTCCTTTAACTGGGGTAGTAAGAGAGATTAATTTAATATTTCTGCAGAGCAAAATTTTCATATTTGTTTGTTTTCTGAGAATGTACTACAGCATAGGAAAAATAGAACACAGTTATTAATCAGTAAGAACTCATACCATGGTTGATATATGAAAATTCACTGGATTCATTTTTCCATTTCATAGCTGTGTATTTTATCTATTGAATGTCTAGTAACACAAATTTTCTTGTTTACATTTGGCAAGATTCATGAGTACAGTTTCTGTTTCTGATGGGAAAGCTCTGATATTCTATTTTAATTTTACAAGAAACATTTTGGTTTGATCATTGTTAGCTTTTTTTTCCCCATCGACTAGGCGGGTCTGAGCTCAAGACTTAAAGGGGAGGGGGGCCATGCATGCCACTAAACCCGATAATTCTTGTTGAGTTGCTGCGTCTCAGGAAAGTTGGCGAACCATTTTATTCTCTGATAGATAGCAAATAGAATTCTGCTTTTGCACTCCTGTCTCCCCATAATTCTTCCAATTTCCCGTAAGGGATTGAAGTGTAGATTCTATTAGTCAGGTATTCAAGAGAAATCTTACAAAATGAAGATTTAGTCAACTTCAGTGCCCCCTTCATCAGGCTATTATCCTATGACAAAACCTATGCAGTGTAAGCTTCCACCCCCCGTAATTCATGCCATATATATTTGAGTAACTAGTAGAGAGAGCTATTGATGAAGTGGAATGTTTAAGCATGAAGCAGTGGACTTTTCTTAATTTCTCTGTTTTTTCAAGAGCAGTGCTGGTGTAGGACATGAACTTTCCAGTCGCATAGTTGAACTCTTCTACTCCTAATTTGTGAAGCCTTCGTGGCCGACACTCATTTATGTAATCATGTTTAGCCGGCAAAACCATCGTTTTCATTTATGTAATCATGTTTAGCCGGCAAAACCATCGTTTTCTTTTATGACCACTTTGCCTACAGATGCCTGTCAGTTAAATTGAAAATAACTCAAATCATGAAAGCAGAGCCAATTAAGGCAAGAAGAAAACATGAGATGACAGTAGAGCCATCATCATGGCTACCTTATTTTCTGACACTGGAAGCGCGGGAGTTGGAAAATTCTTGAGACGAGCTCAGCTGTAGGCTGTCATCAGAAATTGCAATTTGTGTCTCATCTTGCCGTCTTTGCTAGTGAATGATTGATCAGGCCAACAAAGACAAATTAATGACAAAATACATGTCCAGGGACGAAGTCTTGTAATGGAAGACACGTAAGATCAGAATCAAAAGCAGTAGTGGCTAATGCCTCTCCCCATGTAGCTGTAAGAAAATATATTCTATTTCTTAATTATTTGGATTCAAGTTTTGAGAGATTTATTTATTTTTGTTTTTTTCTGAATACATTATGTTGGTTTAAGAATAGGATTTAACCTTAATTAATTAATGTATGTACGACTTGTTTAAATGATACTATTTATATTAGAAAAAGAAGAAGAGCAGAGCAGGTGACGAAAGCAGAAAACGGACAAAAACATATTTCAACCATGCAATAGCCAATAGTAGTAGCTCCAGCAACAGAAGGGCCACTACAAAGTCATTTGGCTGTTAAACACCCCCAGTCGTTTGATCAGGATTAGATGAACGATCAGTATGGAATAAGTTGAGCTGAAACAAGAAAAGAGAGTGACGAGGGTCTGATCCTGATGTACGGGAAAAAACCCAGAATCCTCAACTCAAATCATGATTCATGACAACACCCACAAAAAAAAAAAGAGCTTACTGTGTACCATGTATCTTCTATCCATGTCTCTTTGTTTACCCTCTTCTCGTCACCCATGTTCTTAGCTGATCATGGTTACCCAGCTTACCCCCCGCTCTCTCTGAATGTATTATGTTCATCAGCAAATCTCTTTTAACCTATTGTTTAGTCTTTGATTGATTGAATCAAGTACCGATAGTTTTTGTCCTCTAAAGTTGTTTCCAATTTTTGAATGCAAACTCTGTTTCTGTTTCTCTACACTGACTTCTCATATAGAAAGTTGGCTTCTTTTTGTCTCAAACAGGTTCAATCTGCTCCAATTTTCAATCTTTAAAATCCAAGTTCTATAGTTTCTGGTTTTCTTTCAGTTGTTGATGGATAATAGGATTGGTTTCTCTGATTCTAACGAGATCAGCAATGGAAGTAGCACTTGCTGCATAGAAACTCCCTCAACTTCAAAGCCTTTTACAAACCCAGAAATTGCAGCTCTTCAACAACTATCAGGAAACCTTGAAGCCATCTTTGACTCCCAAGATTTTGACTACTTTGCTGATGCCAAAATCACAAGCTCCAATTACACCCGTGAAGTCCCAGTTCACAGGTGCATTTTATCTGCGAGAAGTCCTTTTTTCAAGAGTGTTTTCTCGAGTCCTGTGGCTAAAGACAGAAGTGGGGTGGCAAAGTTTGAATTGAAGGAATTGGCTAAGGACTATGATGTTGGATTTGATTCACTTATGACAGTCTTGGGTTATTTGTATTGTGGGAAAGTGAGGCCTTGGCCTAAAGATGTTTGTGCTTGTGTGGATGATGATTGTTCCCATATTGCTTGCAGGCCTGCAGTTGATCTCCTGACTGAGGTTCTTTATGCCTCTTTTACATTCCAGGTTAATGAGTTGGTGGCTCTTTATCAGGTAAGAGTTAAGAGACTGATTCTGAATTTACTTTCGAACTTTGTTTTATAGTTGTTGCTCAGTATTTTTCATGTAGCAGTTTCTAAGTGTGTTTGTGTAGTAGTTGTTGAATTCTTCTTCTTCTTCTTCTTGTTCTTCTTCTTCTTCTTGCCAAATACTGCCATCATCACCTTCAAATAGGTGGCAAGAAAGTACTATGGATTGATTTGAAGAAATTAAAATGGCCAAGGACGTTTTCTTTTTCTGAGTATTATTCTTGGAAAAATGCAACTGTCTGTGTGTTTTGCTTAGTGTATTTGGATCTTCCAAAGCTGCACATAATTTAAGACCATAGGCATTGGAAGGACCATCATCATGTTTCCAAGTTGATCATTGATAGCCCATCAGTTCTGATCATATTGGCATGGTGCTATCAGCTGTACTTAATTCTCATGGAAGGAAATGAATCTCATTTTGAAATTTAATGATATTAGGATGGATATTTATGGTACCAGGTACCTTTGAATTTAGTCGAGTTCAAAATGATTAACATGATAGAGTTACATTCCTTCCCAAAGGAACCGGCGATTGCTATTACAGAAGATATAAATGAATGAAATCTGTATAGTTTCTGCTAATGGAATACAATTACGGAATCCAATTACATTTTACTCAGTTTCATCTCTTAATTTTAGTTTGGCTATTTTGTTTGATTGCAGAGGCACCTATTAGACATTCTTGACAAGGTTTCAACTGATGACATCTTGGTGATTCTAGCAGTTGCAAACATATGTGGTGAAGCTTGTGAGAGATTGCTAACAAGATGCGTTGAGATTATTGTGAAATCAAATGTTGATATTGTTACTCTGGATAAAGCCTTGCCGCAATACATTGTGAAGAAAATTATGGATTCTCGTTTGGAACTTGGTTTGAATGTGCCTGAGAACAGTAACTTACTAGATAAACATGTAAAGAGAATACATCGGGCTCTGGACTCGGATGATGTTGAGCTAGTTAGAATGCTACTGAAAGAGGCACATACTAATCTAGATGATGCGCATGCACTCCACTATGCTGTTGCATACTGTGATGCAAAGACTACAACTGAGATTCTTGATATTGGATTAGCTGATGTTAACTGCAGAAATTCAAGGGGTTACACCGTGCTGCATGTCGCTGCAATGCGGAAAGATCCTAAGATTATAGTATCTCTCTTAACGAAGGGAGCTCGGCTGTCAGATCTTACTTTAGATGGTAGGAAGGCTCTGCAGATATCAAAACGACTTACAAGGGCCATGGATTATCATAAGTCAACAGAGGAAGGAAAAGCTTCTCCCAAGGAGCGCTTGTGTATAGAAATATTGGAACAAGCAGAAAGGAGGGATCCATTACTTGGAGAGGCTTCTCTTTCTCTTGCTATGGCTGGTGATGACCTGCGAATGAAATTGTTGTACCTTGAAAATAGAGGTAATTTTCATTATATTCATATTTCTTCCTTTGAAGTATTATGCCTTGATTATATCTGTCTTGTTACAATCAATATGATTATTTCTTTTTAGTTTTAACCCTTTCAATTGTATTTTGATAGTTTTACGACATGAAACTTGTGTGTTGAACATTTGCCTCGAATATACTATATTAAACTGAAGTTCATGTAACTTATTTCTGAAGTGGAAAAGAAAAACTGGCATCCATTACATATGAGAGCTTTGGAAAGTCATAAAAGACAAATACACAGGAAAGAATTTTCTTTTTTTCCTGCAAGTGAAACATTATTCACATGCTCATTGCGATAATTTTCTATTCTCTCTCACTGGTTCAACCTCAGCTCGTTGATTGGATTTGGAATTACTTAGCTATTGCCACTCATGCTTGTTCATCTGGTTGCTCTTTCCTAACTGACAATTAGAGGCGTTGTAAAACTTGATCGTTATACCATTCACTGCAGGATTTGTTATCCTTTAGCTATCTGTTCGCAAACTAATGGTACGATGACACACCTGGTGTCTTTGTCTTATATTGTACAGCATAAAAACATTGTCTTGTGTTGGCATCCTTTTTCATATTCCATCTAATACATTTCTATCACCATGGAATCTACAATGTGAACGATTTACAGGGACTTATAATCCACTCTCTTCATATTTATGTCTTCATTTTGTGATTACAAAATTTATTCTGTCTCTTGAAATCTTAGCTTGTACCTTCCTGCGGTTTCATGTCAAGCATATCTAGTTCTACTTGTTCTTTAGCCAGCCACTTTTGTGGAGTTAAATTCTCTTTACACATCAAGCCTTTCTGCCAGAATGAAATGCTTAAGCCAAAAAACTTTTTATGTTGAATTGTCTGATGAGACGTGCTTTTGGCGTCTATTGTCTATAGTTTATTGCAGAGAGCATTTGATCATTCTGATTGACTTTTTGTGATTTAACTTTTGAGTACTAAGGATCTGTTTTTCTGTGGTTAAAATATCTTATGGAAGCTATGCAATAAGTTTTCTGTTGAATATACGTGGTGCTGCTACTAGATTCATATCTCCAGTCAGAATGCTTGCCTTAATTTTCATTATTCCATGTTAATATTTAGCTTTGGTATAGTCAGATGCTATCAGTGCTAAAATTTATCTGCTTATTGGTTTGGGAAATAACAATCGTTTTTCCGTAATTTTTTTGTTTTCTTGCT
>Ga0325402_1007580_pt1 | contig 10307 bp, 4 predicted proteins | sample PopdelMetagenome_22_FD_207212 | JGI IMG/M metagenome (GOLD analysis project Ga0325402, IMG submission 207212) | Populus deltoides microbial communities from Bellville, Georgia, United States - Xylem-PdKOR-R3 | ecosystem: Host-associated > Plants > Phyllosphere > Stem > Wood/Secondary xylem... | reverse complement strand
AATGATTAAATATTTAATATCTTCATTGTTTTTAGTTCAAATATAATATCTATTTTTTATATATGTTAGATATTTATTGATTCAAATGCAACTTTTAAATATTCTATTATTTGCTTAGTACACACTAGCTTACCTCTAGTGTTTTTGTTGTAGGTTAGACCTAAGTTTTTTGAACAGTAAAAAAAAGCATATCTAGACCATTAGAAGTTTTTTATTATTGTTATTAAATTCAGTAAAACAGTTCAAACTTGAAAAATCTTAACCTGAATCTTTGATTAATATTTAGTCAACCCACCAAATCCATAATCTAAGTTAAGGAATCCACTTGGTCAAATTTATTTTTTTTATTTTTTTTAAATGATAAAAATACAACAAGTGATTTATCACCAACCCAATACTAAAGGATGAAACTCAATAAATAAAAAAAACTCACATTAAATAATAGAATTGAAAAACAAAAAAAGAAGCTAAAGATATATATAGAAAAAGGGCCAAGAAATCTTCGCCCGACTCTTTGATTAATATTTAGTCAACTCATCGGACCCACGATTCAAGTTGTGGACTTCAATGAATTGAATTTATCTTTTTATGAGATAAAAAATACAAAAATTGATTTATTGTCAACTCAAAACTGAAGGATAACATTCAATAAAAATCTCACACTAAATGATAAAATTAGAAAAGAAATCTAAAAAAAGGTTAAAAAAATCTCAACTCGGCTCTTTAATTAATATTTAATCAACATGTTAAATTCCGGTTATAGTATTGGTTATTTTATTATACAATAAAAATACAAAAATTGATAATAAAAAAAGGATGGGGAAATAAAAATAGACGCGTTGGTGCATTAATTTTTTATTCCCTTATTTTTTTATTTTTTTTTTATGTGTGTTTGTTTTAAATCAAATAGTGCTCCGCAACCTTGTGTAGTTTAACCCGTGAGCTAATTAAGACACTATTTTACTTTAAAACACTTGAATAATACATCAACTAGATCCATTGTTAATATGAAGAGTTAAGCAAACTCCGCCTGTTTTAGTTATATTTATTTATTTATAATACTTGGATTTTGTTTAAACTCTTTTACAAGTTTATATTGTCTTGATTTATTACAAAATCACATGCAATCTAATTAATGGAAATATCACCAACAAATATCAGATGTCAAGAAAATATAACTGATACGGGGTTTGATCAGAAGGAACATACGTGTAAAGAACACAAGATTTTTCTTGACCATGAGAATGGAAGAATCCCATTTTATGTCTTAGGCTGAGCACACCTTTGATTGGTTGAATGTATGATGTATCTTTGGATTGTCGAAGTCTTCTTCTTCTTCTTCTTCTTCTTCTTAGAAAATATTAAGAAGAAGAAAAGCTTTTATAGTATGTTGTGACAAGCCATAGCTATTGATTTAACTTTCAAGAATAAAAATCAAATCCATCCTTGAGGAGGGAGGAGAAAGGCAACTACAGGATAAAAGTTTTACACAACTTAAATTTTATCAATTTCATGTAGCCTCCAAGAAAATACAAAATATAGTGAAACATATTACAAACCGCTGGCTAAGAAGTCTTCCCTCGTTGTTGAAATGAGCATGGCTGGTGTTATTCATGCTTATATAATATAGGCTATGAATGTTGGAATAGTGTCCTCAAGGTTGTTTTGAAAGAAAGAGGCCATCCAGCATTGTTTCACACTGCCTCATGAGTTCGTAAAGCAAATCAGTGGAGAAGAATGGTCGTTGCATAACCCTAGGCATGGAGGAAAAATGAAAGGAAGTGCCTGTCCTCTTGTTGTGCTTCTTCACTATCTTGACCAGCCCTGCATGTATAGAATTCAAAATCATTAAGTGGGAATTAAAACTTGGCAATTTGATGCGCCTGTACTTGGTCAATAAAGCTACCTGTCAAGTTCATATTCAGAGGTGGAGAGAAACGAAACGAAAGCGGTGTGTACCTGTGAAGTTAAGGACACTGTAATGCAGCAGCAAAACCATCTCTGCGTGAAGATTTAATATGTCCCTCTGCACCTGCAACTTCTCTTCATTACGGTCCAAATTTCCAGCCCTAAGTTGCATCTCCTGCTCCATGCAAATCATTATCCAAGTAGCAACGATGAACTAACCATGCATGTTGGCAAAAGATAATCTAAAAAGCAACTCTTTTTTATCGCAGAGAAAAGATGCAAGATAGTTAAATACCTTCAATCGGATGACATAATCTTCCTCTTTATCAAAATAAAACGCATTAACCTTGTTGAGTTCACTATGTAATAATCGGGTGAAACCAATTCTCTCCCTGATATTCACGTCCAAGAATCTGCCTGTGGCAAATCCTGACCGATCATCACCCATCCTTCTGTCCCTTGACGACCGAGGATTAATCAGCTTCAACTGCTTCTTCAGCCCCTTGTAACATATGAACTGACGTTTCCATTCAGGAAGGACTCTCTCAACCTCGTCGCGGAGCCTCTTTTGATACTTCATTTCTGGTGATGAACAGAGCGAGGGGGGTGAGACTCATGCAACAACAATCATGCTAGTACATCCTTTGATGCTAGGCCAAATATATTTGTTGTTTTTTAACCAGTTTCCTCAAAATAATCGAGACATCGGATATGTATATATGTACATGTTTAATTTAATACAACAAGTCACAGAAAGCGACTGCAGATATTGTCTCTAGTCAGCCTTCCATGTTGCATCTTCCTCGAAACAATCGAGAAATAATTCTCATTACTTTAGTTCGTGTTGCTTACAGAGAATCCGGATATGTTCATGGAGAAGTAATAACGTTTAATCCAACAATCCCTCTGCGTTTTATTTGAGGAATATGAGAACACAGATGATTCCAAACAATCAAGTTTCTAAAGAGAACCATTATTAAGACTTTTGTACCATCAGGCACATTCTGTCGTTTCTGCTGCCTATTCTATTATGGAGCCATGTATGATGTATCCAACAGACAACACACAACCTTGAGACTCAGGACAAGGCCATGGCAAATATGTCCCCCAATCTATTAATTTCAATCACACTGCAGAGTGCAGAGTAAACTATGAAACTACTGTAATGGTTTGCTAGATCATCAAAATAGATTCGAAATCCAGAGTTATTTGTTTCTACTCTGGCTGGAATGCTAATTTCTACAATGTAGAACAGCCTCCTAAGCCCCTCCACTTTCTCAATCAGATAAACATGCCTCACACTTGTCCAAGCATGCAGAAAAGAAGATTGTGCTAAACAATCACTGCGATCAACCAAAAATACAACTAGTCTCCCAGAATTCTTTTCAATTCATTTAATACATTGTACAATAGGTATTCAGATGTCTTAGAACAACAAGTCAACAACCATCCTAGTTTCAATCTCTTTAGACAGTTTTGTGGCATTCCCAGATGTCCAATGAAACATTGATCCTGAAAATTTTAATAGTCACATCATAAAAAGGAATCTAACACTCAGGATCCAGATCATACAATTGCCTTTCAATGGTTCAAAAGAAACATAGCAGGAATCAATAAGATGTTACCAATTTGTTACAAGCAAAAGTTTGAAGAGCGTTCCATGGGACAGACACAAACAACCAAGACTTTTACAATCTCCATTTAGCTGGTTGATTTTACGAGCTTTCAGACTCAGAACTCTGTTGGAGGTTTTAATCTTGTTAGCCTTCTAACTCTTTCTTTGTCTGTGTTCTCCAGCAGTCCCTTCAAAGAATGGGAATGAAAATAAGTGTAAGGATAACAGGCAGCAAAGTCTATATTTATTCATCTTACATGAATACCACTTGCATTCTGACTTCAAATGGATTGCATGTAAGTTTAATTTTGTTGAACTTAACTCTTCATTCATCACGCATTAATGGAAAACACATATTGCATTCATATCAGACTATTAACACGGCTGCTATGCCATGTCAAATAAATAAACAGTGTTGGGAATCTACTAAAACATAAGGTTCCTTTTTGCACTTTTCTCATATCAAACTTAGCAGTATAGCAGGCTTTTAACCAAACAGAGACTATTAAATATTGTACCGTGATTGCAACAACAAACATGCTCTTGATCAAGATTTTATGAATCAATATATTAAACTTCTTGTTTAGGATGAACAAACCCCTGAAATATACCTTAGAACATTTCAAGTTTCTCAAAAGTTTTAAGGATAAGAAAGGGCCTGATTTAGAAGCTTACCTTCCAAACAATTTCATCCAGGCACAAGCATATCTTTCCGTACTTGTCGAGGAAGAGGCGCTCCGTAGGGGGCTTCCCACATACATCCTTTAAAGCTGATGTTATGGCGAAGATGACTTCTGTCACTAGTAAGAAAGCATCCAGGGATGAGAAACGGAGCATAACATGTCAGCCATACCATCAATCACATAAGAGGCTCAACACATTCCCAATCAATTGCTATTTCATCAACCACTTATAACACAAATTACATCCACAACCAAAAGAGATGCCACCGTAAACAGGGGAAACCAAGGTTTCATTTATATTATTTTAATTAGTTTTCAGTGAAAGAATGGAACCAAACATTTCATTTTACTGATTTGCCAAAAAAAATAATACAATCTCAGACACTGTCAGAAATTTTATGTCAAGAGAGAAGAAACTGACACACATAGCAAGTCTTAAACTAAAAGGTGTAGCCAAGGGCTCACAAGCTGGATAGTATTCAACCTCAAAATGATCTCAGTATCAAGAAGAACCTCGATCCTTGCACAAACAAGTATAGAATACTTGAAAGATAAAGATTTAACTTACACGCAAGTTCATCATACTCATCTTTGCCAACAATGAAAATGCTGACATCCCCAAGCACTGTGTAAACAATATAAACTGACCTGGCAAGAAAAATATAACAGTGATTCGAGTATAATTCACTAAAAGGGAGAAAAATCCTTGGTCAAATTATCCAAAAATTTAGAAACTGGTGTTATACAACTTTAAAGACATTACAATTCTATACTATCACAGAAAAAGTAGAAGAGCAAGGAATAGTCCATGGCATTGTGGCAACACTGCAACTTAACTTTCTGGGATCTACTTTTCTCCATCAAGTAATACAACCATACAAAGGAAGGTTTCTGATACAACTGCCACGCTGTCTGAATAGTGACAAAAGACTTTTGTTTGGCAAGTAACATCATTATTTTGGCATTTTAATTAGTTCTGCTTTCCTTGGTGAAACTTTTGAACTGCCTATTAGTACCCTAACCAAGATACTGGAAACAATTTGGCGAAGCTGACTCATCTTTGATATATTATGGATTGAATACTATAAGAAATATGGTATACCCAACAGGCAACCAAGAAATGGATTGTTGAAGAATTAACATTAAGTGATCCATGAGTCATAATTTGCAAGAGCAACCGTTGCCTATACTATCCTGCAGAACTGCCTTTTCATATTATTACAGGTACACAATTTGCGTTAAAGCAGACACAACTAGAATAAAATTTATGAACTGAATTGCAACAAGGTTCCCCCATAGCAAACTGAGAGTAGATGCTATAAGATGAACAAATCCAGGATTCATAATTTGCAAAAACAAAGGTTTCATATATACATATATGCTGCACCACCATTTTAAGTGTACAGTTAACATATATTATTCATTACACAGAAACCACCTCGAATAAATGTGAAATGCATGATCAAACAAACCATGAAAATGATAAGGAAGAAAGAAAGAAAACATGTTTCATTGAGTTCCATCTTTTAAGATGATTTTTTATTGAAAGATACAAATGCAAGTACTCATTTTCAACATAAATAAATCAAATTGGGAAAGCTCAATTTTTATAGCATTTCAATTTTCAACTCCCAATTGACATAATTAGCAAGCAAACAATTTTGTTGATAGCACATAGGTAACAAAATCTGGCCGCAGAGAGCTCAAACATATGATACTCAGCAAAACCAACATTTGTGGAAGCATCATCTTCTCAAACTGTACTTAACTAGCATTTTGAAGATAATGCAGAGATCCAGCTCTTGTAATACAATTTGCTAGACTTTTAAGCAAATGAGAAAAGGGGGCACCAAGACATGGGAAATGAAGATCAATCAACCAGACAGTAAACAATATATGCAATCTATATTCAATGTACAAGTAACACATGTCATGCATATTAAATCTACAACTCCATTTAAACATCGGAAAGGGTATAAAAAAATTTCTAGAAACAAAAAAGTGTTATATATTTTGGGTACTTCTTGAATAAGAGAAAGATTTTACATACTTGTGAGAAGCAACAAGGAGCTCCTCGTTTCTAACACCTTTTAGATTATCTGCCCCCAGCTTAACCAAGAAAGATCTCCAATGCAGCCGTTCCTCAGCTGGAACTCCACTAAACCTGCAACAATGTTAGAGTTCAACACATAAAAAAAACTTAAATTAACACTAACCAAATTATCTTATGATGAAAGTCCTATATAACTAGACCTATTATCTTGTTGATTGAAATTTGAAATCCACAAGAGCAGCTGAAAACACTCTTCTTTTTTCTCTTTAAAATGGTCTGATGTTATCTGAAAATGCAAAACAAGTGGGGTCCTTGTGCCCAAAACACTTTCAGAACAGAAGGTAGTGACTTCTCCCGTCTATGCATGAAGACAGACGTCTCTTATTTACTGTTGGCCACTATGGTTAGAGGACCTGATTAAATTGGATACTACTTTCAAAATGCAAAACAACAGTTGCTGGCCTTGTTTGACTCAAAACTCATGTTTATTGTAGTTTTGTGCCCTAATGTCATCAAACAATGTATCACATCATCTAGCAGCCACAATTCGTATAAGCAAACGAGGATCTTCTATGGGATCATCTAGAAATGATCTTGAGCTTTCAAATTTCCACTTGAAATAGACTCTCTCAATACTCAAACCTGAGTAGTGTTACTTGGAAACCTACGAATACATTAGCATTATGGGCTCATATGATTTACCATGTTTATTTTCCTTAAACAATCATGGATTTAGTCTACATTCAAATCAATTGCCTCACTCTCGCCACAAGCAACACAAATATTCTCCAAGAACTAAATGGTCCCAATCATTTACAATTTCCCACTTCACAACAACACAAAAAAGCGCACATAAAAATAGACAAAGAAAATCACACCATCTACTGAAAAAAAAAATGTAAACCCTTGTACGAAAATTAAATAAATAAGACATAAATCCATTCAAATTCCACCTAATCAAATATATATACACACACACACACACACACACACACACACATACATACATACATATATATATATATATATATATATAAAAGCCCAGAGAAGAAGATCGATTAAAGAAAACAATGAAACAGAAGTTCAAAAGTATTGATCTAGCGAGAACGATTCCGATTTTTAACGCGTACCGTTCGATTAAGATGTTGCCTTCAACATTTGCGAACAATACTGCAAGGATCATCTTTTTTTTCAGTAATATAAATTTTTGGGTCTCTTTTTATTCTCTCTTCTTTTCTTTTGTTTTTCTTTTCTTTTCCTTTCTTTCGGTTGCGAATTGTGTTTTGACGAGAACCAAGCTGCTGCGTAGTTTAGCATTATGCCCCCTGTATTTTAAATTGATTCACAAATTACGTTTTTTTTTTGTTATTTTTTGTTTTATTGCCGTGTTTTCACAGCAGGTTGAATATAAAAGTTTTTTGTATTTTTATATTTTTATTAAACTCGTTATAATAATGCAAACTTATAAACTTGAGAAATTCTAACATGAATCTTTAATTAATATTTAGTTAATCTTCCAAACTTACAATTTAAATTATAAATTTTATTAAATCAAATTAATTTTTTTATTTTATTATATAATAAAAAATACAAAAATTAATTTATTATCAACTCAATATTAAAGAATAAAAGTCAATACAAAAAACTAACTCTTTTATTAATATTTAGCCAACTCACGACTTAAGTTATGGATTTCAATGTGTCGATATTTTTATTAATTTATTATATTATAAAATATATAAAAATTAATTTACTATTAACCAAATACATAATTGAGTTCATAGTTTATTGACTGTGTTTTCACTGCGAGTGGGATCCAAAGTTTTTGAAATGTAAAAAAATAATAACTAGATCATTGAAAACCTTTTGGCATTATCATGAAACTTGGTACAACGGTTTAAATTTGAAAAATCTTGACATGACTATTTACTTAACTCAAGTTTTAAATTAAATTATGTGAGAGTTGTTCTAATATGATCTAGCTCACTAGATAGATCTAAAAAAAATCAATTCATTACTGGAAAAATAAAATTAAATAAAAAACTCATATTAAATAATAGAATTGAAAAACAAATCACAAAAAAAGTGATCCAAAAACTCAAAGGAATTAAAAACCTCATAGTAAATGATGAAATTAAAAAAAAAATAAAAAAATAAAGGGCCAAAAAACTTTTATTAAATAATATAAAATATAAAAATTGATTAACCATCAACACAATACTAAATAAAAAAAATTCAATGAAAACTTAATGTTAAAAAAATGAAAAAAAAATTAAAAAAACAAAAGGCCAATTAAAAAAATTCATGGGCATGTCATTAAAAAATGGCAAAAAATATTAACAAATAAAATTCAATAAAAAACTCATATTAAAAGATGAAATTGAAAAAAAAAAATCAAAACAAATAGAGCAAAAGATATATATTCCCAATAAAAAAATCAATTATTATAACAACAAATGAATAAATCTTATGTTATAAAATCTATAATTATATATATTGAATATCCATTAGAATTTTTTGGACTTCATAACTCTTGAGTTTAGTCTCTTGATTTTTCATGACACTTAAGTTTCCTAGTATTCTTTGATGTTTTCATTTCTTCTCCATATATATAGACTACTTGTCATGTATTTTAAGTATTGAAAAATATATAATAAAATGTGTGAATTTTTATTTTAAATTTTATTCTAGAAATATATGTTCTTACTTGTTTTTTTATTTTTTTAACACATTATCACTACAATCACTCTAATTTATATTGAAATCTTAGCACGCATAAACTCTTATGTTACATAGCTTATATCAATTTCAATATTTTTTTCCTTTCATTATTGTTCATAATTTATGAAATATATTTGGTTCTGTAACTTATTTTGGAAAATTTTCTTTCCTTTTTTTCATCAAGATTTAAAGTTCTTAAAGAACTAGTATTGTAATTTCCTGAAGAATTAAATAAATTTAATACAATTCTTAAATAACTAGTATTTCTAAAAACTAAATAAATAGTAGTCTTAAAAGATTTTTTTTTCCTTGTATATTCATGATTTTTTAATAAGTTATTTCCTTTTTATAGATAGATAATTTAAATTTAACAAAACTTGAATTTACTACTCTTGATATCTTTAGGAATAATTATTTTTCATGAATTCTTGATGCTGAGATTTATTTGGAAGTTATGAATCTTAAAATGATCATCAAAGAAGAAACAGTGCATCCTTGCAAGATCACACAAAAATAATAATTTTTATTTACCACCATCTTCACGAAGAATTAAAAGTTGGATATCTCACAATAAAAATTTCTCTTGTTTTATGGCAACATATAAAGAAAAGATATGACCACCAAAAGTTTATCATACTTCCTCAAGCTCGTTATGATTTGCACTTGAGGTTGCAGAGATTTAAAATCGGTTAGTGAATATAATTCTATTCTTTTTAAAATTACCTCACAACTAAAATTTTATGGTAAAAATATCACATAAAACCAAATGTTAGAGAATTTATTCTCTTCTTTTCATGCCTTAAATATTGTGATATAGCAACAATATGAAGAATGTAATTTCAAGAGGTACTCAAAATTAATATCATGTCTTCTTGTGGTTGAACAAAATAATAAATTTTTGATGAAAAATCATAAATCCCATCCTCCAGGTTCAAAATCATTTCCTAAAGTGAATGAAATATTTGTTCAAGAGACAAGAAAGAACCAAAGGTATATATGGAAAAAATAAATGAAGAATGAGAGGAGATAATCATTCAAAAGGCAACACATCACACCACCAAAAGTGAAGACACAGTAAACTCAAGCAAGAAAATGGTAAGAATTTGCATAAACCTAAAAATAAGTGTCTTGAGTGTGGTATGCATGGCCAAAATGGTGGCAAATGCATACCACACCTATGACACTTATCGTATATCAAAATATTTAATGGATTTATATCAAGCGTCTCTAAAACAAAATGCAGTTGAGACTAATTGTATTCGTAAAGATGATATTGATGATCATCAACATCATAATGTTTATCTTGATGCTAATGTTTATATTGATG
>Ga0325402_1007579_pt1 | contig 10307 bp, 6 predicted proteins | sample PopdelMetagenome_22_FD_207212 | JGI IMG/M metagenome (GOLD analysis project Ga0325402, IMG submission 207212) | Populus deltoides microbial communities from Bellville, Georgia, United States - Xylem-PdKOR-R3 | ecosystem: Host-associated > Plants > Phyllosphere > Stem > Wood/Secondary xylem... | reverse complement strand
ATCTCTCAAGTTTGATTAATCATTCTCATCCTGAAAAACCTTGACACGACTCCTAGGTTTGGTTTTCAATACAGATAACTAATCAACTCTTGAACGATCATTTCTAAAGGAAGGGATGTATGTGTAACAAAGTTTTTGTCATTAATTGGCAAAAACAAAGACATCATTGACGTCTACCATTATGTCGGTATCAATGCCACATCACTTCACGATTTTCCTATTTGAATCCCACTGTAATTTCATTGGTAATTGCATCTATAAAACCTTACACGTCATTGCATTGTTTGACTTTTTTTTATTCTTTCTATTCTGACTGCGATTCCCTCAATATATATTGACAATATTTTTCCATTAGTGTTTAGAGATGGGGTTAGCGATGGAAAAATTTGGTCAGTATATATCATCACAAAATACCAACGGAAAAAATCCACCGGTGTTTTCATTTGTATTTGTTAATTTTCTGGTTGTATCTAGTTTTTTTTTATTTTCAATAAGGTCCTTTTTCAATTGATGGGATTAAGATTTGAGATTGGTTTTTTGATTCGATTGTCTTAATAAGATTCTTGTGGTTGCAAAAAAAAAAAAAAAATTCAACTTCGAGTTAACGCTCGATTTTGTTAAAAATAGTTTGACTATTTTGCTTTTCATTAAATTAAAACTGAAGGGATTGGGATTGAAAGAGTAGAAAAACAAAGGGCTTTCATTTACCAAAATAAAATGTGCATGAAATGAGGGGAGGAGAGAGAATGAAAGGGAGAAAAGAAAGAGAAGAAAACATGGTTGTCATAGCCAAACCAAGTCTCTATAGTCGACACATGTTGCCTTGGTAAAACAACATCAACTTGATGAATCCACATGCACCAAAGAAGATTGGTTCTAAAAGCTGCATGAGTGCATACATGCCGCTTAAACCATGACAACGCCTTATATGTTATTGAGGTGTAATTTCTTATATGTGATTGTGTGGATGTGTATGTTCTCATATGTTATTGGTTTATTCATTTTAATTAATATACAATTGTGCAGACATGCCATCTTAATGGTGCTGTTATATTATGTGTAAAAAAAGTAATTTTACTTTTCCTAAAAAAATGTAAATAAAGACTTGTTTTTTTTTTCTTTCCAACGAATCAATGTGAGAATGATATAATTCTTAAAAGGGTTGTCGCACTCTCGCGGCGGAGCACGACGATCCTTAATTGATTTCAGAGTTTTTGTTTTTGTTTTTGTTTTTTTGTGAATAAGGGAGTCGCCACCTAGTGTTATGGTCACTAAGAACCCTAACTGGTCTTTTAGAGATTCTAAGACAAGGGACTGGTTGCGTAAAGGGAAGGTATTAGCACCCCTAGTATGCCCTACCTAAGGTAAGCTTTTTGGTATTTGGTTTGCCTTATAATTGCTATAGTGTTGGTGTTTTCTAATCCCATTAGTTTTTCTAGGATACATTTTGCTATGATGAACAAACTCGAACTGAAAGTCTAAGAAGAAAGAACCCTTGGTCAATGTGGATCACACCCTTAGATGTGTCTACAAAGAAGTACCAAGGAGAACCAATGCAGATCTCGTGAAATCCGTGTTCAATTCAGACTAAAGTTATTAAGATAGAAATCCAAGGAGATTCCATGTGCTTTAAAAGCTCATTTTTCACTTAGTATTTCAAGAGTTAATTTGCGACTCGTAAATCGCAAGGAGGAGGGACAAAAATTTAGAAATCTAAGGAAATTCAGGGTGCTTTAAAAGCCTATTTTTGCCTTAGTGTTTCATACCCTCACGGCTCGTAAACCGTGGAGTAAAAAAAATTGAAATGTCCTTGATTATAATCAAGGCTTCTTTCAAGGATGTGTAATGACTTATTATTCCTATAAAATTATTTTGGATATTTACCACTTAGGGTTTCTTTATCCAAATATTAATAGTCCCAATAATATTTTGGATATTCATCCATTTGAGATTTCTTTATCCAAATATTAATGGTGAATAATAGATGAATTCCCCACAAATAAAATTTTTATATTTTTTGGAATATTGGCCAATACCCTTTGGAATTTTACAAACATGTTGTAAAATTCAGAAATGCAAAAAAATAATTTTGTTGTGTTTAAGAAATCCATGCGAAAACACATTTTCGAAAACTTCCAATATATTTTTTTATATAAAAAAAAAGAACGTTCAAAACATGTTAGGGTATTGGCTGTATGCAATACACAAGAAAACAAATTTTGATATATATGTATATTTGTCGCAGTTGCGTCAAAAACCAGGTATTCTAAATACGAGATTGGTATATATTTTTTTTTACAACATAAAAAAATTTAGACTTTAAAATAAATATTCCAGAAAATAAATCTCTTTCTCTTTCTTTTAATTTTTTTTTAAAAAAGAATTAGGTCCGGCCGGGTCACTTGCATCAGCAAGGGACCCAGCAGGACACAAAGTTTAAACAACTATTTAAGTGAATTATAATTCACTTGAACAGTAACCACAAAAGATTGCATAGTAACATATATAATTAAAATGCAAAGCATAGAGAATGCGTGGACTTACCTGGCGCTGAAACAGGCGGAGGAGATGGCACTGCAGTTGCTACACCCGGTCGCTGGCTACTGGTTCTGGCGAAAAAAAACAATGGCCACGCTGGTTTTGGACTCTTTTCCTTGCTTCTTCCTGTTTTCTTCTCTTCTCTTTCCCTCCTTCTCTGTTTTGCTTTCTTTTTTCTTTTTTCTCTTTTCACAGTAATGAATAGAAACTCCTGTTCTCTGCGTTTTATCTGCACGTCTTTGGCTATTTTTTTCTACTCTTTTCTCTCTGTTTTTCTGTTCTTTTTATCCTCTTTTTTTCTGCCCCCGTTAGGTCATTAAAAGGGCTTATATATAGTCTAAATATCTCTATTTAGGAAAGATTCAATGCATTAATTCTAGGATGCAAATCCTTACTGATTTGCAGTAAAAAAACGCAAAAAGGAAACTGCAATATTTTGATTTTGATTTTGTGCTCACGTCTGATTTCTTTCCGGTTTTAGAGGATGGTGTGACTCTTTTCTTTCCTTCCATAGGGCCAGCTGCTCCCTTTGAAACGAGTCAATAAAAACGTGGTTTGCAGCTCTCCATTCAAGCGAGAGAAACATGGAAACCAAACAAGAAATTTCAGATAAAAAGGAAAGAAAGAAAACGGTTAGCTGTGTAGGTAACGTGTTTTCTTCAATGTCTTCCTTCGGCAGAATTCCTTTCTATTTTTTATCTTCAATCATCCTCCTTATTTTAGAACTTTTTCCATTTGGTCCTTGGTCCAAAAAAGGATTCAAATTGGCCTGTAATTGGTCTTCAAACTTTAAGCATCTTGCAATTGTGTCCCTGCAAACTTGGGCAAAAATCCTTCTCGTGGCAGGAATCCCTGCTTTCACACTAGATATTCAAACGGGAATATCTTGAGCTTCTGATATCGAAATAAAGCGATTTGAAAGCTCAAATTCATCTATGCGTCTAGGACTACAACTTTGATGAAGGAGTCAAAGGGAGATAAAATCGTTTTAAAGAACAGAATCTGACAGTAATCTGGTTGATCAAAAAGGGTCTCCTGATCTAATTTAGAAACTGACAATGCCGAGAATCCCGATATGACTGAGAGTATGACCTAAGAACAAATCATCAAAATTTGTGACAGAAATAGAGTTTTTAGTGCAAAACTCAAGTCAGGATCCTTCTCGCGGCAGGAATCTCTACTTTCACACTAGATATTCAAACGGGAATATCTTGAGATTCTGATATCGAAATCAAGCGATTCAAAAGCCCAAATTTATCTACGCGTCCAGGACTACAACTTTGATGAAGAAGTTGAATTGAGATAAAATCATTTTAAAGAACAGAATCTGGCAGTAATCTAATTGGTCAAAAAGGTTCTTGATCTGACAATGCCAAGCAATCCAAATCTGACTGAGAGTCTGCCCTAAGATCAGTGATCCCTAGAACCCAATAAAGGTGTAGGTCAATTTTTCAACATGTCATGAGTGATAGAACATAGCTAGGATGATCAGATATCATACGAAACCAAGTCAGAATCAGAGCCTAATTTGGAATAAAAAATTACGACAGCAGCAGAATCAGTTTTTTTTTAATGCAAATTTTGAGGGATTTATCCAACCTTAAAAAAAATATTTCTTTCTCCTCCGCTTTTGTCAATTTTCTAGCAAACATGAGCTACACTCCTACACTTGGTTCAAAATGGGTATACACCATCTCCAGCACATGGGGTCCAAAATTGAGTACCAACAAAGGTTATGATCATGAGATGTTGAAACTTTGGTGGTTTTCAAAAAATTAAATAAAAAATTTTATTTTTTTATTGAAGAATCAATCTATGAATTGTATAATCCTTAAAAGGGTTATATTCATGAGAAGTTGAAACTTTGTAATTTTTAAAAAATATAAAGTTTGTTTTTATCAAAGAATGAACTTGAGAATGATATAATCCTTAAAAGGGGTTATGTCCTCATGAAGTTGAAAGTTGCTTCTTTTCTTGTTAAAAAAATATAAACATTTTCTGGTAAATATTGTTGTGCCCCACACGCGGTGTCGAACGATGCCGAGTCAACTTCCTAAGAGGTGTGTTGAAAAGGGGATTTGGGTATAAGGTTTAGGAGTCGCCACCTAGTATTATGGTTATTAGAAAACCTATAGTTCGCGGAAGTTTGGGTAAAGGACTAGTTGTGTAAGGGAAAACACATCACCCCTAGTACACCCTACCTAAAGTAAGCTGCATTGTTGTTTGATTGTTTTTCTAGGTTGTGTTTCTGTCTATTGGTCTTGTCTGTGATTCAAGATAGATCTCCCATCATGAGGAAGCCTCTATCTTATTGAATTAAATCCTAACTGTTCCAAGGTCCAAATTTATTTATTTCTTGAATATAACTAAATCCTAGAATTCTAAATAACAAAATAATTGTTATGGGTTTTTTTTGTATTTTGATCAAACCCTAATGGATAATCATAAACTGATTACGACATTTATTTTTGCATTTTTTTTAAAAACATAATAAAAATATGATTTTTATCTTTTAGAAAATATGCATGAAAAACCTTTAGGATTTGATCGTATGCAAGAAAACAAAATATTTTTTTGTTTTTTCAAAGAGGAAATTAATTTAAAAACTTGTTAATTTTTTCAATTTTTTTTAAAAATTAAGAATAGTTTCGGAGAAAACCAAGTATTTTAATACCGGATCTATATGTTACATTGTAAATATACAACAAGATATTATGCAATTTTTTTGAAAAAACATGCAAGAAAATCACAAATATTTTGAAAAGACACTTGGATTTTTTTGTTTATTATTATTATTATATTAGTTGGGCTCGACTTAAACACTTGGGCTGGCCTTAGTCAGGTCGGGTTAGGCCGACAAGCAGCCTAACAAACTTGGCCTCCCTCTCCCTCTCGCTCTCTCTATTTTTTTTAAATGGGCTGGATCTAGCCAAGCCATTTGGGCGGGGTCCAGCATAGGCCTGCATGGTCACTAGCCCAGCCTAGTGACCAAGGAGTTAATTATTTTGGCCACTACATGCAAAATGTAATGGCATAGGCAGAGTTCGAGAAAGAAAACGAAGAGAAAGCTTGCCTAGCCAGAGAGTAGCATTCCTAGTGGTGCAAGGAAGACCCGTGTATTGTTGGTGGTGGCAACGGTGGTGGAGACATAGTGGTTATGGTAGTGCAAAGGAGGCTGGTGGAGGAGAACAAAAAAAACTATGGAAAAACTTATTTTTTCCCCAACTTTGATTTCTGATTTCTTGATCTCTAAAGCTTGGAATGCACCCCTATTTATAGGGGATCAAAGAGGAATACTTTGTCTTTATTAGGGACAATTGGCCCTTAATTTGAATTGGAAGTATCCCAACTGTTGGTTTAAAGTTGCAATTATGACCTGAAAAAGTTAGCAACTAAAGGCTGCCTGAGTTATCCAATATGGGCAATGGTGCGACGGCTATAGGTATAGTTGGCAGGCAAGAGTACTCTAGGGTGTAGTTAGGCCATCACGGTGGTGTATGGTTTGTCCGGTTTGGTTGAGAGATGAATTATTAAATGCCCCAGAAAAGTAGTCACCTGATAGCTTTTTCAGGTGAAAAAAGAAGAAGAAGATGGTGGTGTATGATTTGTCTTTTCTCTTTCCTTGTTTTACTGTTCAAAACATTGTCATTTTGGACTTTTTAGGGTTTTAATTTAAGGGGTTGGCCAAAGCTCAATTTTGTTCTCTAACTTTTAATTTCTTTCAATTGCATCCCTAATTAACCCTAAAATTCCAATTTTATATGCAATTTTGCCCTTGTAAACTTCAATATCAGCCTCGGATTTCAGCGCCCTTTTCATTTTGGTTCTTGGTTTCGGATTTATGTAAATTGACCTTCAATTGAATATTAAACTTTCAAATATCTAGATTCTCACCCCTGATTTCATTAAATTTTATCCTTAGAGTTTGATGTATTTTTCTGAAAAGGTCTTTAGCTGTGAATTTCTTCAATTGTTTTTATCATTGTTTAATCCTTATATCAATATCAAAGCTCTCTTCAACTTATTATTGTTGTTGTTGTTTTTGTTATTTATAATTTATATAGTTGACCTCCATGTGGTTCAACCCTGGTCTTGCCAGGTTATTTATTATTTCGACACTCCTGCACTTGAGAAAAGACATCAATCTTTTGGTCGTGTCAATAAAAGAAGGTTGTTTTGGACCTGTGTACAAGGTAAATTTCTCAAAATGACTATATTAACTTTTAGTGACTAGTTTTATTGAGATAAGTATAAGAATCTTGGGATACCATTTTCTAGGGTACTCTAGAAGATCGCCAAGAAATAGCAGTAAAAACGCTATCAAAGAGTTCTGGACAAGGATTAAATAAGTTCAAAAATGAAGTTATACTAATCACGAAGCTTCAGCACTGAAATCTTGTAAAACTTCTTGGCTGCCGCATTCAAGGAGAAGAGAAAATTCTGGTTTATGAATACATGCCCAACAGAAGCCTTGATTCCTTCATTTTCGGTACTTTTCTAAACCAGAAAAGCTTTATCCTATCGTTACATAGTTCTTTGATTTTAATACAATCAAGCTCGTGTTTAAGTGGCATGTTGCACTCACAAACACTTACAGATCAAACAAGAGGCAAACTATTAGACTGGTCCAAACGTTTCAGCATTATGTGTGGTATTGCTAAGGGGCTTGATGCGAACCCTAGCGGAATTTAATGGTATTCGCGACCCCAAGATCAATCTAACCCAAGTCTGTTGAGATTTGAATGAGCTTATCAGAATAGAAGACTTGCTCCAAGGCAAAAAGACTATAAACCAACTCGATCACAACGCCTACACCTAGAGACGAGCAAAAGAAGTATAAATTCACAACAAAGAATGGTCAATTCTTTGAAGAGTTGACAGTTTAATCAAGAACCAAGATTAAGCAACCAAAAGTCGGCTACCATGCTGAAAATATTATCAAAAGTCTGCCCTAAAATTATTTCTAAAGAGTATTTATACTCCAAGCCAAAACCCTAGTTTCCCTAATGGGTCTCACATAAACCCAATTTAAATAATAATCAACCCAAGTTAAAACTAGCCCAAACTAATTAAAATAAACAAAGTAAACAAGTCTAAAACCCAAACAAATTGTCTCCTCTCAAAATTATTAAAGTTTGATAACCCAACTAATTAAATAAGACAAGTTCGTTGTTTTCGCATTCTATTTGGTAGTAGCAAGACCCAACTTAAAACGGATGGTTCTCTCTCGTCTTAATGAATTAGAAGGCGTGCCATATACCGTTTCCAGCCCAACTAGAATCACATCAAAATTCGATCTGTAACTCTAGTTATGACTAAAAGAGTAACGAAAGGTCAAACTGTCCGAATCTAGTCTTCTTCTCCCAATCCTTGTGTAATGGTCTTGGTTCCACCAACAAGCCCCTCTTGAACATGAATCAGATTAATCAAGGCTTGCTCTTTATTATTACAAATCCTCTTGAAGTCCACCTTAGCCCATGTATCTTGAAGAAGTCCATTGAAAGCTTCTTTGAACTTCTTAGCCCTAAGCCTAGTAACTGGACAAACTGGAACCTCCAATGGATCCTTTGATGGTTGGATCGCATCATCCCCTTGCTCCTCAGAAGGATTCAACCTCGAATCATCACCTACATCAAACGAAGAAAGATCATAAACATTGAATGTAGCACTAACACCATACTCATTTGGTAGATCCACTTTGTAGGCATTATCATTAATCATTTCTATGATCTGACAAGGACCATCTCCTCGAGGCATCACCTTTGATCTTCTTTGTTCAGGAAACCTCTCCTTCCTCATATGCACCCAAACCTAATCACCTAGTTCAAATCTCACTAATTTTCATTCCCCATTGGCTTTGTTTGCATATTGTTCATTCTTCTTTTCTATTTGTTGCCGAATTTTTGCATGGAGATCTTTCACCACCTGTGCTTTTTGATTACCATCAAGACTAACCCTTTCATCAACAGGCAAAGGAATCAAATCTAATGGTGTCAAAGGGTTAAAACCATAAACAATCTCAAATGGGGAATAATCAATAGTAGAATACACACTACGATTATATGCAAATTCAATGAATGACAAACAATCTTCCTAATTTTTAAGATTCTTTTGAATGATAGCCCTTAACAATTGAATCAAAGTTCGGTTAACAACTTCAGTTTGACCATCTGTTTGTGGATGAAAAGTAGTAGAATATAAAAGTTTAGTTCCTAACTTACCCCACAAAACCTTCCAAAAGTAACTCAAAAACTTAATGTCTCGATTGGATACAATGCTCCTAGGAAGACCACGTAGCCGAATGACCTCTCTAAAGAATAGGTTAGCTATATTTATTGCATCATCAGTTTTATGGCAAGCAATGAAATGTGGCATCTTAGAAAATCTATCCACAATAACAAATATAGAATCTCTCCCTTTCCTAGACCTAAGTAGACCCAAAATGAAATCCATAAAATATCAACCCAAGGTTCCTTAGGAACAGGCAAAGGTGTGTATAGTCCATGAGGCATTACCCTAGCCCTAGCTTGTCTATATGTTATGCACCTATCACATATTCTTTGCACATCTCTTTTCATATTAGGCCAATAAAAGTGCTAATGCAGAACCTCCAAAGTTTTAGTAATTCCAAAATGCCCCATTAAACCTCCCCCATGTGCTTCCCTCACAAGTAATTCACGTAAAAAACAATTAGGCACAAATAACTTATTTTTCTTAAACAAAAATCCATCATGCCTAAAATATTTATCCATGACCAAAACCTTGCATGTGTCATATATAGCACCAAAATCATGATCATTAAGATACAATTCCTTAATATACTCAAATCCTAGCAATTTGGTATTAAGAGTATTAAAAAGAACATACCTTCGCGACAAGGCATCGACGACCACATTTTTCTGACCTTGCATGTGTCATATATAGCACCGAAATCATGATCATTAAGATACAATTCCTTAATATACTCAAATCCTAGCAATTTGGTATTAAGAGTATTAAGAAGAACATACCTTTGCGACAAGGCATCGACGACAACATTTTTCTGACCTTGCTTGTATTTAATCACATATGGAAAAGTTTCAATAAATTCAACCTGCTTAGCATGTCTTCTACTTAACTTACCTTGACCCTTCAAATGTTTCAACGATTGGTGATCAGTATGTATGACAAACTCTCGGGGCCACAGATAATGTTGCCAAGTCTCCAAAGCCCGCACGACTGCATACAACTCTTTATCATAAGTGGGATAGTTAAGAGTTGCACCATTAAGTTTCTAACAAAAATAAGCGATGGGTCATTTTTCTTGCATTAAAACGGCTCCAATACCTATTCATGAAGCATCACATTCAATCTCAAAAGCTTTATTAAAATCAGGTAAAGATAATAAAGCTTTACTAAAGTCTTTAACAAATCTCCTATAAAAACTAGCCAAACCATGAAAACTCCTAACGTCTGTTATGGATTTTAGTGTAGGCCATTCTTGAATAGCCTTAACCTTAGCCTCATCCATTTCTATACCTTTTGCACTAACCATATATCCAAGAAAAACAATCCTATCCATGAAAAAGTCACACTTTTTCAAATTAGCATATAAGGACTCTTTTCTAAGCACATTAAGAACTTGTTGCAAATGACTTATATACTCATCAATCTCCTTACTATAAATCAAGATATCATCAAAGTAAATGACTACAAACTTACCAATAAAAGCATGCAACACATGATTCATCAATCTCATAAAAGTACTAGGTGCATTAGTAAGTCCAAAA
>Ga0325402_1007577_pt1 | contig 10309 bp, 9 predicted proteins | sample PopdelMetagenome_22_FD_207212 | JGI IMG/M metagenome (GOLD analysis project Ga0325402, IMG submission 207212) | Populus deltoides microbial communities from Bellville, Georgia, United States - Xylem-PdKOR-R3 | ecosystem: Host-associated > Plants > Phyllosphere > Stem > Wood/Secondary xylem... | reverse complement strand
AAGTTTCCGAAGACTGTTTTTTCTCAAAGTAACCTCGGAATCGCTACTTCGACCATCAGATTTTTAGATTTTGAAAATCTCACACCAGAGCCCTGATTTTAGTAGTTTTTGCGATTTTTTTTGTTATTTTCAGATTTTATGCTTTCTTCTTTTGTAATCTCATATTTTTATTTTTGTTTTCTAGTTGAAGTAGGATTTCTAATTTATTTAAAGCTTTATAAATCTCCTAAAAAGGCATACTTTATCATTATTTTTGGAGAGAAAATAAAACCTGCAAACTTGGGTTATCATGAACAACTCTTTTCGTTGATTAAAATTCCCGTGATCTTTCTTTATTTTTACTGTATTCATCTTCCGCCTGCATCAAGCATCCCATTGTTTTGGCAACTAATTTGCTTTTAAGATTTGACATGTTGTTCTTACCTTCACTGGAATCTGAAAGAGTTGGTCAATCTGTTTTTGAAAGTATTAGATACTTCGCAGAAAGGGATGCTTGTGTCATATCTGCCTCCCAGCTTTCAAAAGATGCTGATTGCTTCCTGCATATTTAATTACTATATGTCCAATAGCATAAAGGCTTCAGTGACATAGAGCCTTCCTTCCTTTTGTTAAATATGGTCATTAGCCAAATTAATTACCGAAACGCGTGACAAATTAATCTACGAGGTCATGTTTTTATGATGCTTAAATATAATTAGCTGTGCTTTGGGATTTGATTCTGTGTTCTCCAACTACAAAGAGAGAAAGGTCTAGCAAAAGACTGCACGGAGAATATTGATTAAAAAATGGAAAGTCGGTTGCGCAATTATATGTCGATCATTTTGATTATGTAGTCATGTTTATTCCCCTTTTGGAAGGGGCGAGCCTATATATAGATGAAGTTTATCAGTCCAGTTGCACTGCGATTGCATACAGTGGGCCGGGTATCTGTTAGGGAGAGGAAATATTCTGTGACTAGTTCAGCTTCTCCTAAATTTCTATCTATATACTGCACTGCACTCAGAGAAAATATGAGTGACGTAGGACAATGGAAGCCTGTTGTCGGAATGTTGGTTATTAGTTTTGCCTTCGCAATAGTGAACTTACTTCTTAAAAAGATGATTGATCAAGGAACAAACAATATGGTTATTGCCACTTACCGACTGTCAAGTTCTGCAATTTTCTTGGCGCCCATTGCGTACTTTTGGGAAAGGTAGTAGCTACTTCGTCTCTCCCTTCTAGCAATATTCTATTAGCGTCTGCACACTTATTTTTTAATGCTTGTTTAGCTTCTCTGCGTTCAATTGTGACGTTTATCAACTAGTTATTGTCAATGCGGCTCCTTTCATTGGAAATAGCACTGAGTTTGTTTTGGAGGATGGACTTAACTTCTTATACGGACAGGTTCTTACAGGGACTGTAATATAGTTAGTTTTCTTGCAGGAAAAGCAGACCCAAGCTAACAGCTTCCATCTTTTGCCACCTCTTCCTCGGTGCCTTTGTTGGGTTCGTTAAAATACACATTTAATATTCTAGATGGTTTTGTGCTATGCTAATTGTTCATTTTAAAATTACAATTACCCTGACAATTACAGAGAAACGCTGAGAATTATTGATGTCTATCAGGTTAACCCTCACACAGTACTTGTTCCTTCTGGGACTCGAGTATATATCTGTCACCTTCTCATGTGCCTTCCTCAACACGGTCCCTGTAAACACGTTCATACTAGCCCTGCTTTTTAGGTAAGCACAACAAGCAAGGAGTAATTTACCGCATTTTCTGACCAAAAATAATGTTTATTGGTAATTGGTGTTCAAACTCTTTCCAGACTAGAAAAACTGAACATGTCAAGTAAGGCAGGAAGAGCAAAGGTGTTAGGGACATTTATTTGCATGGGAGGAGCTGTCCTGTTAATCCTTTATAAAGGAATCCCATTAACCAATCCACGTTCAGAAGCCACCACAACTCATGACATCCTGATCTCAGGCAAGAAGAAACGGAGTTGGGTAGCTGGTTCGATACTTTCTCTTGCAGGCTGCTTCATGTGGTCTGCATGGTTCCTCATGCAAGCTAAGATAAGCAAAATTTATCCATGTCAATACTCCAGCACTGCCATTATGTCCTTCTTTGGTGCAATCCAGTCAGCCGCATTAAGTTTAATCTTGAAAAGGAAGTTTTCCATTTGGATTCTTAAATCAAAACTGGAGATTATAAGCGTCCTTAATGCTGTAAGTATCAGGACAACTTAAATGAATATTTCTTGCTTCGTACAAATAAAGAGAAGAAGTTTCATTATTAATTTCAATTTCAAACAGGAGGCTTGAAATATTACCGTTTCACTTCTTGCCACAGGGGATCATAGGATCAGGCTTGTGCTATGTTGGGATGTCATGGTGTATCAAACAAAGGGGACCTGTGTTCACATCTGCGTTCACCCCTTTCATACAGATATTCGCTGCTATGTTTGATTTCTCTATCCTGCATGAACAAATTTATCTTGGAAGGTTGATTCCTTTCATTACACACACACACACACACTATGCTTTCACTTTGCTACAGATTATATATTGTTCTAACATTCTGCAGTTGTAATCAACAGTGTCCTGGGATCTATCGTGGTTATACTAGGTCTGTACATTCTCTTGTGGGGTAAAAGGACTGAAGCAGTGGATTGTGGTGAGAAGCAAGCCCAACTAACCGACGTAGAGGAAAACCATGACACAGAAGCACAAATATCAGCAACAAATTCAAAGAGTAATCCATAGAACCCCTTCAGGATGATCAATAAATGCTCTTTCAGAGTTAATTATATATATGGTGGGAGGAGGCTGGTTATTCAAGGATGTAGTGTGAAAATGCAAGCAAAAAAAATTCAAGTGTAACATGTGCAAGTCCAATTTGAATTGATAGAACAGTCATTGTCTACTACTCATTTAGCTTAACTTAACTTGCTTTCCACTTGCAATTGAAAGAATTGAAAGAGATGGACACTCCTCCCTTGATCATGGAGTCGTAGATAGCCTACTTTATACCAAATTGAAAATAATAATAGAAATATCCAGGTATATAAAAATTGATCTGAAAAAAATAGTAAAAGAGATGGACTCAAAATATTGTATAGAAGAAGTAATGTTGTAAAAATAATTTCTAAAAATATGATATACAAATAATTTTTTTACACAAATAATTTTAATACACATATATATAATTATTGTTATGAGAGACCTTGATGTGAAAAAAAATGGTGGTAAATTATTTTCCTTCATAGCATAGAAGGGCGAACAACCTTGGACGCTCAAACAGGCAAGTGCTTTATAAACAAAAATCTAAAAGGGTTAATTTAGTGTTTCACAGTAGCTGATGCGGAGAAAGTTCATTCAAACACTGTTTCTTTTTTTTTTTCAGTTCCTAAGATTTTTTTATGTTTTGGTCCCTCAATTTTTTTTCTTCTTATTTGATCCTTTAATATTTTCCTTTGATTTGCAATTAGTCTTGGTGATTTGTTTTTCATGCCTGCGTATGAGGATCTCAGGTTGTTGAGGAAATATTATGTCCCTAGGTTAATATTTGGTTTGGCGACATGGAATTTAATTTTATTAATTTAAAATAATTCAAACTTTAGGGTTTAAATTTGTAGCCTAAAGAAATGTCCGACCCCCTTTTCATTACCAAAATCAAGGAATGATTTGCACGGTCAGTGAGAGTTCATGTTTTTTTATTTTTTTACGGTCCCTTAACCTTGTTTTTTTAATTTAATTATTTCATATTGATTTTATTTGAAATTTGATTTGGTAGTTTATTTCCATTGTCTTAATATAAAGATCTCGCAATATCAAAGAAAATTTTTAGTGCTCAGTCAATACTTGATTAACCTGATTGACTTGAGTTTTTCTTAATTATTTTTTTAATTGATTTTTTTCCAGTCTCACCCTTAAATTCTAGGTTGGTTTTTAAGATTTGAGCTTTGGAGTTTTATTTAATTATTTTTTTACAGGTTTATCATGGTTTCTCGGTCACGAAATTGGCATGTTGAATCGAGTGTACTTGGGTTGGTTTGTTTATCATTTTAATTTAATCATTCAACATTTAATTTTTAAAAAATTGGGCTTTAAATTTTTTTCATTTTATTTTTTATGAGGTTATCTTATTTTTATTTAATTTTTACTTATTTATAAAATAAAATCATTAAAATATTTTAAGAATATTGGAAAAATATCTTTCCATAGTGTGTTCATTTTTCACAATTAATCATTTTTAATTTTTTTTTGTTTTGTTTAGTTTATTTACTTTTTTTTAATTTGTTATTATATTATTAAATTAATTAAATCTAATCGAATTAGATTCTCATATTTTTCTTGCAATGCTTGTGCAAAAATTTTTACATTAAAAACAATTTAACCTGATCAGAATATAACGCGAGATGTTCATCTACTTGTATTTTGAAGTTCAAAGCTAAATGACGAATAGTTATTTGTTCACTCGTTGACCCAGCGAAATTACCTGTCGTTCCGTGTCACATAAAACAGGCCCAAACTCCGAGTGTAACGGCCTCGCCCCTTTCTCTCTCGGGCCCAAAAATAAATCCTCAAAAACCCTAATTTCACTGCTGTGCATTTTTTTCCCGGGGCATACTGCAATTGGAGACAGTTGTATCTGTAAAGCGAAAAGAAATTAGAAAAGATGGGAATAAAGAGAAAGAAGAGCGAAAGCGAAGCAATGGAAGATTACGACGACGATGTAGTGGTAGACAAAAAGGAGAAGAAGAAGATGAAGAAAATGGAGAAGGAGAAGGAGAAAAAGAAAGAAATACTCCCATCAATGATAAAGAACAAGGAGAAGAGGTCTGCCGTACACGCCAAACTCAAGCATCAAAAGAAAGTCGAGAAGCGGAAGAAGCTTAAAGCCCGAGACGCCGAAGAGAAGCGCGCTCTCGAGCTCGGCGAGGAGGTCAGGTCCCCTTTTGTAATATGGCATTAGGGTTGTTTTTTTTTTTTTTTTTGCGGAATAAGAATTGATTTGGTGTGATGTAATTTTTGTGCAGCCTCCTCCCAGGAAGATTCCACGCACCATTGAGAATACTAGAGAGTTTGACGAGACTGTATGCAAGCCCGACGACGAGGTACTACCTCATAGCTATTGCTCTGCTAATTTTCAATTTATACTGATCTTTTCTGGTGAATATTTGGGAAGATTCGTTCTACTCTTTTTACTTATGGCCAAAATAGCAATGCTTGTCGTAGCTTATGTGCTAATTCTGTTGGTTTATAGCTATTCGCTGGTAATGATGCTGATGAATTTAGCTCCGTTTTAAAACGCGAACGGATTCCGAAGATATTGATCACCACTTCCCGTTTCAATTCTACTGTAAGTTTTCCATCTCCTTTTAATTTGTTTTTGTTACAGAGTCATCAAGTAACCATGAAAGGAAGATCAAATAATATTTGGGTGCCAATTTAAATCTCGTGTTGCGCCTCTGATATGGTTGATTGTCCTTACATGTCATTTGTCCTCTACAGAGGGGACCAGCTTTTATATCAGAACTACTTGAGGTGATCCCAAATGCACATTATTACAAGAGAGGAACTTATGACTTGAAAAAGGTGTTCTTTGTTCCCTCTCTCATTTCCTAATAGAAGAAGCTGAGCTATTCCAGTGTTAAATCTCTTACGAAGATGTGCGTAACATTTTTGTAGATTGTAGAATATGCAAAGAAGCAGGATTTTACTTCTCTTATAGTTGTTCACACCAACCGCAGGGAGCCAGGTGAGTGGTACTTGTTAGTTTTCAATAAAGAACATGTGCCTAATTGCATAGGATACATGTGCTCTTGACATGTTTTCCTATTGTAATAACTATTAGATTGGAATTGAATTTTCTTTTCAACGGATAAACTTTGGGAGACGGTGATTGTCTACGAGAAACTTAACAAGTTTGTAACTTTCTTGTAGATGGTCTCTTGATCATTGGCTTGCCTGACGGACCTACTGCCCATTTCAAGCTCTCACGGCTTGTTCTACGCAAGGATATCAAGGTTATATATATTGATATGGAACTTTTGTTTAAATGCAATGTTAGGTACTGTCTATTCTAAAGATAATTGATTTAATAAAACTAAAGAAAGTCTTTAATAATTATGCATCCCCAAATATCAATTAAATCTAATTTGTCAGGCCTTTAAATGGACGAGGCCTGTTTGATTGGAGCAAGATTATCTAATCAAAGATAAATTGATTGATGAAGAGAGAAATGTGATTTTAAAAGTATTATCTAATTAAGTTTCAATATATTAGAATAACCTGATTCGTTTTTTTACGTGGTCATGCATGTGATTTCAGTTTCTTCAGATGTAGTTTCTGTGAGGCTAATGTCTTATCTTTACTGCATTGTATTGCCTGTAGAGTCACGGAAATCCCACCAGTCATGAGCCTGAGCTGGTCTTGACTAACTTCACAACTTGTCTGGGTCATCGTATTGGGAGGTATGAAATTTTCTTCATGTTGCATATTAGAAAAGTTGTAAATTCTCCTCACAGTTGACATGAAGAATGAATTGAAATACACTGTAGTCATATGTGTTCTCATCCCTCTAAAAATGCTCTTGTTTTCTATAATTTATAAATGTTTTTTCAGTGTGGTTTGTCTGTCCTCACAGTTCTTCTGCATGTCATTGTCTTTTGTTGACTTTTTACATACTGGTTTTCTTCTTTAACACCACTTTCTTTTGTTCATATGTATCCTCCAGACTAATACAGTCACTTTTCCCACAAGAACCAAATTTCCGCGGTCGGAGAGTTGTTACCTTTCATAATCAACGCGATTATATATTCTTCCGGCATCACCGGTAGGCATTGATTTCTGTCAATTTCTGCCGAGGCTAAGCCTTTTGGTAATCTTTTTCAGAAATGCCTTTCTGATGAATTTTCCTACTGTTTTGTGGACAGGTACATCTTTGAAACCAAAGAGAGTAAACAGAGTGATTCAAAAGGTAAAAACAGAAAAGATGGCAAGGGCGAGAAGAACACTCAACAGAAAGTGATTGCACGCCTTCAGGTTACGGTTCCCTATTGGATTTTTTTGTTAGCATTCGTTGTTATGTAGTCAATATCCTTTCTACCAGGATCTTAAAATTTTGTCGCGAGCCTTCAAACACATCTGGAATTGTAGGACCTTGTTAATTTCAACTACTTCATTTGTATACCCTTAAGTTATTGGTCCCAATTTTACCAAAACATCACTTGGTCTGAAATCCCAATGGTCTCATTAGTCAGTGCCAATAATCAATAATTTTCCTCTAAACATGCAGGAGTGTGGTCCTCGATTCACACTGAAGTTGAGAAGTCTCCAACATGAAACCTTTGATACCAGGGGTGGTGAATATGAATGGGTTCACAAGGTAACTTATGAATGGTTTCTATTTTGTATATCGATTTGTTGAGGCCTTGTATTTTCCAAATTCTGTTGGATTTGAAACTGTTAATATTTCTTCCCGTTTGAATTGCAGCCGGAAATGGACACCAGCCGAAGAAGGTTTTTCTTGTGAGTTGCATCAGATTGTTTATTTGTCTTGGGGTAGAAGCAAATTTTGGTGCATTTCGGGTTGGTACATGAACAACTGATGGAGAATTGTGATCAGTTTTGCCCAATTGTTTATTCAACTCTGGTGGAATACTAGAAGATTATATGAATATATTTATTATTGGATTATTTGTTTGACCCATGATTAATTTTTTTCTAAATTTCTTGGTTGCCTGTCTGATTGTATGATATCTTTCTCCTTTCGGGTGTAATTGATTGCATTTTTATTTACAAAGTAGGTGCAATCTGTTATATTATTCTGGGTCAAAATAAAAAAAAAAGCAGTTGAGAACTCTTATAACCATAAAATTCGGACTTCATCATTCGGCCACCATATATGTTGCCCTGTTGGGTGAAAAATGAAGGAAAAGAGAACAGGAAAACAAATAGTTATTGGTATTCTGTACATTTGGTTTCTATTCCCTGTACAAGAGAGATCACTCAAGATACCCTCTGGCCTTGCAAACGGATGGTTAACAATTTGAAAACTAGGACTGTCTAGTCCTAGCTGTCTGGTGCAAGTCCTACCTGTCTAACTTTACATGTGCAGAATGCCATTGGATCATCTGAGCAGACATCTTCTTTATCATTTGAAGGCAAATTAACACGAGCACACCTCCAAAAGCAGCAATTCGCATCAGAGACTGTTCTGGACTTCTTCTTATTAGATAAATGCAGTCCACGGTGATCAAGATCAAACCTAAACTTTCCAGCAAGGTCTTGATTGACATGATCCTGCTCTTATTCTCTCCAGTCACCCTGCATAAAATTCTTGAACACAGAACTCCTATAACCAAAAATGTAGATAATGACCACCCCCTGTACCTGATCAACCTTCCACCCACAACCAAAACCTCTTTTCGGCAAACACAAGTTGGGCACTCCCCAGAAAATGTAGATGAAACTAGAGCATCAAAACCTGTATAGTAGGGTAAGATAATGGAATCCAAGTACAGGCTTGCATGTAGAATTCCAGAAATGGTTGATGCCTGGAGGAATGCATACCTGACATCTTTGTCAATGTGGCTATCGAATGTGAGGGCAGATACCTGAAGCAGCTGAAGGATTGCTGGTCCAAAGCAGGAGAGAGGGAATACGGTATTGATCCGAGAACCCTTGGCAAGTACTAAGAGGATTAGAGGGAGGGAGACTGGACCAGATGGTTGCAGGTATCTCTTTGATTCTCTGAGATATGTTCGACCACGTCTTGATATATCTACTACCATAATGGCTAGTGTTACCAGGTACAAAGCTGTTGTAAAGAGAAAAGCTAGAACATCCACATAGGGCGGGTGATTCCCAGGGTAAGTGCTGTCGCAGTAGTAATGGTAAGGACAGTTGATTGGATCCATTGTATCCTCTACCTGCCATCTAACACATTTGAAGAATATCGCCTGGACGTCTTCTGAAGGCCATTCGGATCGGAATGCCAGGTCCCGTCGGTACAGCATGGTTCATAGGTTGCCTTACCCTCTTGCCAGTTCTATATGAATGAAGTAGAGGCTTTTTATTTTTTTAAGCAACGGGCATTCTTTCTGTTGAGACGTTGTAGGTATAGGTGAGTAGATGGTGAAACATCATCTAATTTATTTTCTTTTCTTTTCCCCTGTTTAATTAAAATATATAGTTTCAATTTCATTTTTCAACTCTGAGAGAGAGAGGGGGTCGTTGTTTAAAAATTAAGATGTGGCTAGCTTATTGAGAAATACCATGTGTATCTTGTTTTCATCCATCCTTGTTCTCCTAATGGAAAGTTCTATAGCCTTTCGTGCCTCTACCAGCTTAGGTAATGTTGCACCTGCTAGAACCTGTTTCTTGCAGGATCACAAAGATGACAGAAGGTGTTCTTGATGGTTTTGAGTTAAAATCAGGGAGCAACTTGCAGATTACTCATAACTTATCTATTTGTTTATGAGTAGGAGTTAGGAACCAATAGAAATGGGTAGGTACTTTCAGTGACAAATGCAGCTTCAGGCAGCTTGAATCCAAAGCAATAATTGGTTGGTTGGTGATAGCTATTGATTTGGTGAAATCTACATCACTGTTACCGTGGTCAGAGCATTTTGATGACCATTGTGTAATTAAGGAGCGATCCGTCAACAAGAGCATTTTGCTGGGAACTATTAATTACTTCGATTATACAATTTGATTATACATTAAAATATTTTTTTAATTTTTTAAAAATTATTTTTAATATCAACAAATCTAAATAATCTAAAAATATATAAAAATAATAATTTTAAATAAAAAAATTAAGTTTTTTAAAAATACAGTTTCAACCGTATTATACAACCTTCATTTACTCTACTTGTAGTTAGGGAAAGAGGATTTTTACTTTCATGAAGATACGAGGTGAAGGTGGATAAAAATTACCCCAGTTATTCAAGCATGGAGAGGGTATCATCCAATCTGACGGACCATCACACCCAAAAACACACGCAAGTATATTGAATAATTTCATCGTTAAATCATAGAAAATCTTTATATTTATTAGTTAAATTTTAAATTTATTTTTTTAAAATTATTAGTTTGAGTTTTATAAATTTTAGATTCATTTTAAATTCACTTGAGATTTATATAATTATTAATTTCAAAATTTATAAAATTAACTAAAATACATACAAATTAATTCAGCCATGTCATTTGCAAGTTGTTCTCGGGAAAGCGGAAAGCTTTCATGGATCGTAATTAGCAGCTTGCACGTGGAAGAGCCTCTCGGAATTCTTATATATATTCATAGCTTTTTTGTAATTTA
>Ga0325402_1007576_pt1 | contig 10310 bp, 7 predicted proteins | sample PopdelMetagenome_22_FD_207212 | JGI IMG/M metagenome (GOLD analysis project Ga0325402, IMG submission 207212) | Populus deltoides microbial communities from Bellville, Georgia, United States - Xylem-PdKOR-R3 | ecosystem: Host-associated > Plants > Phyllosphere > Stem > Wood/Secondary xylem... | reverse complement strand
ACGTGTCCCCTGCATGACCGCATTGCATCGGTCTTTGTTCATTTAGTAAATATATAACTGACTCCTTTATTTGTATGTTATTTATGTTTGAAAATTTATAACTTAAACTTTTGTTGATTTCTCCATTAAAAATCCAGCTTACTCCCTATATTGGCTTTTCTCTCAAAGCCTATAACCACATATTATTTAATAAATAATACCGTGGGTGGTTCTAATGTGTGTTTGGTATTGTGGTAGCTTTTGTAGTTGTGATTTGAAAAAAAATTATTTTATAAAAATTACTGAGGTTGGTTTGATATATATATATATATATATTGTAAAAACTGTGGTTGAAATTAAGATTGAATAAAAAGTAATTTAATGTGTTTGGTTAAACATACTTTTCAAATTGAGGTTATAAAATAACTAAAAAAGATATATATTAATATTGATGATTTTTAATTTAAATATTGTAGATTTAACTACCAATATTACATCATTAAATAAATAATATTTTATATCAAATATTTTTTATTATTCCATTAACTTATCTACAATTTCTCACGTATGAAATTCATCCGATAAGGACTACAGTTTTCATGGTTTTTTGAGCATGCAACAAAATCAGGTAAAATATCATCAGAAACAAAATTAAAATTGCGATCAAATTCTGCAAATGCTACGTTATCATACGATCTCCTTTCAATTTATGTAGTGTTATTGAATAATATTAAATACTAGTTTTTGAGTAAAACATAATTTAAAAAAATTGAATTTTTTTTTCGGGTCAGACGCGATCCAATGAATTTTTTTTGAGTGAAGTCACTGTTCACGTTAACAGTAACTCGTGAATTAATTCATACGTGAACAGTGCCAAGTGAATTAATCCACTTGGCAGTGTTCACTTCTTGAAGTGAACACTGTGCGGAGTGAATTAATTCACTCTGCATATATAGTAACAGGTAAGCAATGAAAAGTGAAAATCAATAATTTTTTATTTAATTAAAACAAGTGGTACGAACTCAATATTTAGTGGGATCCATCTCCAAAATCTGCGTTCAAATATTTATCAAACTACTATAAATTGGGGTTGGAACAAAACATAGTTCTAACTATAATATCAAACGGATTGGCAGATTGAAACTAATAAATTATTCATTTTTAGATTTAAAAAATATATTTAGTTAATGCTAAATTGTTAAACGAAGTCATTTAAAAATTTAAAATTATTTTCTAACATATTTTAAATCATTAATATTAACCTGTTATAGTAGATTTACCTAATACATAGGGTTATAATGAATTTATTATTTCAAAACCATAAACAATAGCGTTAAGAATTAAGTAACAAGTTATAGTAGTTAATTTTAAGCTCGTGGGATTAGTCGAGGTACGTGTAAACTGGTCCGGACACTTATATTAATTTAAAAAAAAGAATTAAGTAACAAGTTTGCAAAGATGAAAGACTGATATGTTATCAAATCAAATATTTAGGGACTAAAGAATAATTAAAAACACAAGGAAAGCAAAGCATTTTTCCACATATTCTCTCTTTCCCCCTCCCCCAGAAAAGAAACATGAGAGAACAGGAAAAATGAAAATAAAATCTGGTAGCAAGGGAGGCCTAGCTGAAAACTCATCATTGTTTCAGTATTTCAACTGGTAAGCTCATCAAACCTTCAATCCTTTCTTTGACAACATGGGATTATTTTTTTTTTCATTGTATAGAGAGAGGGTCTGAAGATCATATATGTGATTTCTGTTATTTTGTATAGAGGAGATAGGTCGTTCATGCTTATTGAAGAACAACAGTAGAGAGGAGAAGCATAATTCAAGAGAAGCTGAGATGGAGTTGCCTTAGATCCAGGAGAACAAGTTTTACGTGGAAAAGGTCTGACCTTTATAAGATTTTTCTTGTGATTATTTGGAGAGGTGGTTTACTCCTTTCTTGGCTGTTTAATTCCCATCACCAGTAATCTTTCTTTCTATTTCTTGGGTTTAAGTGTGAAGTCTTGATCTTGATTTTTAGGGTTGGTGGAAATAGGATTTTGTTATCGAGGTAAAAAAAAAATGAAGAATTTGATTAGCTATGGAGTTGTAGGATAACTGGAGTAAGAATTAGAGAGTCAGATCCATTATTTCTCACCAGATCTGATCTGCTTAGGTTCCTTGATTTGATTTCTGCATGTCTTTTTTTGTGGAAAAAAGATTGATGGGTCATTGAGATTTCATTTGATGGAACAAGTGTTGTTAGAATTTCCTAGCTTTATCGGATGTTCAGAGGTGGAAGGAGATGAAGAGGATGAGAATCGGTAGATTGTGTGAGAATTAGGTGTATTCTTTGAGTTGTAACTTTTAATTAAACATATAGACAGAGGACTTGATGGAAGAGATGTCTCCAGCACTTGCAATGACGCTTAGTTTAGGCAATTCAATGTGCGATAACTCAGGGATTGCAACCCATGTAGAAATTACACGGCTAAAGCTTGTAACAGGGACTGCAAGCTTGCTGTCTGATTCTGGAAAGGTGGTCTCCCAGGTGTCGCTTTCTGGGGGAGCTGAAAGTTGTAGTCATGCTAAGAATGAGCTGAACTTGACCACCATGACAACACCGGATGATGGTGGCGATGGAGAAACTGTTTTGCTGAATATGTTGCTTGAGAATGAAAATGGTTCCATAACTAGTGATGCTGTGATCCAGGAAACTGAGGAAGATGAAGTTTTGTCAGTGGTGGAAGACAGTAATGGAATTATCCCTAAGGGGATATTGGTATTGAATGCAGCATCCGAAATAAGCTTACCAAAGTCTGTTAAAATGGAAAATACCAAAATTATTGCTAAGGCTATTATTGTGGAGTCAACAAATGAGGTGCAGGTGCCTACGGCAAAACTCCTTATTGGAGCAGTCAGCCCAAATGCAGAAATCTCTGATGGATCTGACATAAAGGCATCAGCGGTGCTTCTTAAGTTGCCTAGTGAGAAGAATCTCATTGGAGGACCTACCCGGAGTGTTTTTGAGCTTGATTGCATTCCTCTTTGGGGTTCTGTATCTATATGTGGAAGAAGATCAGAAATGGAAGATGCTGTTGCAGCTGTTCCTCGATTTGCAAAAGTTCCTATCAAGATGCTCATTGGTGATCGTGTTGTTGATGGCATCAGCGAGAGTCTGACACACCTAACGAGTCATTTTTATGGTGTTTATGATGGCCATGGGGGAGCACAGGTATATCTATAAAGCTAGATATTTGTTTTCCTCCCTTCATATATGATTAGTTCCAAATCTATGTGGGATTTATTGAGGTATATTACCAAGCTGTATGATTTTTGGAGGATTTGGAAAGAATTGTTAGTTGAGCATGTGTAATTAGATTGATGTATTTTTGTTTTGATACCTCATGCATATATAGAATCCTAGCATCTCGTTTTCAGCACTACTTGTTCTTAGCTAATCTTTTCAATTCTTTACCTATTCAAATGACTTATTATTGGCAACATTGTTTTACTTCAGTCTGCAGCGCACATTTGTGTTGCAAATAATTGAAGAAATGACTTTAATTCGTGCATATTTAAAACACATTCCATTGGTTTAATACTTGAGGTACTCTATAAGGTGAATAATTGCTCAGTATTGGATATGTGAGCATGATTCGGAGGGGTCTCATGCAGGTTGCTAATTATTGTCGTGACCGAATCCATTTGGCCTTGGCTGAAGAGTTTGGAAACATTAAAAACAATTCAAATGATGGGATTATCTGGGGAGATCAACAGCTGCAATGGGAGAAAGCTTTCAGGAGCTGCTTTCTTAAGGTTGATGATGAGATTGGAGGAAAGAGCATTAGAGGCATCATTGAAGGTGATGGAAATGCTTCTATTTCCAGTTCTGAGCCCATAGCGCCAGAAACAGTTGGATCTACAGCTGTAGTTGCCTTGGTCTGCTCATCCCACATCATAGTTGCAAACTGTGGAGATTCAAGGGCAGTACTTTGTCGTGGAAAAGAACCAATGGCATTATCAGTGGATCACAAAGTAAGACATGTTCTTTATATGAATAAGAACAAAAAACTGTCTAGATAACAATGTTTCCCCCTATCATTTCCAGCCAAACAGGGAAGATGAATATGCCAGGATTGAGGCATCTGGAGGCAAGGTGATACAGTGGAATGGACATCGTGTCTTTGGTGTTCTTGCAATGTCGAGGTCGATTGGTAGGTGTACCAAACTTTTAGCATGGATGTAAAACCTGCTTAAATTGAAACAATTATGAGAGCTTGCTTATTCCCATGGTTCAATTACTTAATCCTAAGGTCCAAGTTCATACCAGCTTGCTTTATCAACTATACAAATCAAATTTTAGAAGTTCCTTTTATTTTCCTTATTAGAACATTGAATGGCAATTTGTTTACAGTCATTATGTTTTGCCATTGATGCTTTAGCATTATATTTAACAATATTTGAAGATATCATGAGGAAGTTATAATCAAGCGTGGCTCTTGCCTAATCATTTTTATCTAACAGGTGATAGATATTTAAAACCATGGATAATTCCCGATCCAGAAGTCATGTTTCTTCCTCGTGTGAAAGATGATGAATGCCTCATTTTAGCGAGTGATGGGTTATGGGATGTTATTACAAATGAGGAAGCCTGTGAAGTGGCACGAAGGCGGATTCTGCTATGGCACAAAAAGAATGGGGTTGCTTCTCTTCTTGAAAGGGGCAAGGTTATAGATCCCGCAGCCCAAGCAGCAGCTGATTACCTTTCGATGCTTGCCCTCCAGAAGGGAAGCAAGGATAATATCTCTGTGATTGTGGTGGACTTGAAAGGTCAAAGGAAGTTCAAGAGCAAATCTTAAGCAAGGTTCACTCTGTCATCTAGTTCAAGTCTGCATACCTATATATTAGAAACGTACATCTTTAAATAATACATAGTTTGGTCCATTCCTTTTTTTCGTGGGCTTAATGTGTGTACTAGAATAGAAACTAGTGTGTACTAAATAGCTATAGTTTATCTGAACTCCATATTTCCTGTGTTTTTGACACGCACTGTGCCAAAGTTATGGTTATGTAAATTTTAGCTGTTGTTCGAGCTGGGTATGGAGTTCCAGTTTTAGATTCATTCTGTTCTGCTCTCGGGTCTCGGTCTGTCTGTCTGAGATTTCTTTCCCATTGGAATGTCTGGTACAAGTTCATATAATCTTAGCAGCTTATGGCCGAAGAAGAAAATTTCTCCTGGAAGTAGAGCTCCATCTGGTGGCAGTGGTTTGTAGTTCTGTGGTTTATTGACTTCAGTTTTAAAACTGTGATTCGACTTGTTGATATGATCTAAGGCTAATTAACTGCTCGGAAACGTGTATTTTTTTATAAGATAAATTTTTATTTTTTTAAATATTTTTATATCATTTTTAATTTTTGCTAATATTAAAAATAATTTTAAAAAAATAAAAAAATATATTATTTTAATGTATTTTTTAATAAAAAAATAATTTAAAAAATAAAAGAAATATTATAATATTTTTAAATATTCCTTTCCTCGATCTTAATCACTTGAAGGTAGCTTCTATACTCCAATGGAGAACATGGTGTGGGTTTGTTTTTTTTTTAATCAACAATATAAATTTATAATTTTTAAAATGTTTTTTTATTTAGAAATATATTAAAATATTTTTTATTTTTTTAAAATTTATTTTTGATATCAGTATATTTAAAAGGTTCAAAAATACCATAACAAATTAATTTGAAACAAAAAAAAATTAAAAATTTTAAAAACATAATTAGACCGCGATGTTAAATGAAGCTTACAAGTGTTTTGAAATTTTAGAGGTTGAATTGATAATCTAATAGATGCATTTTACTTTCTTCTTTTCTTTTTTTTTTGTAATGAATGTTGTATTTTGAACATTATGTTATGTTTTTATGTTTTATTTTTTTTTATTTTTTCTATTTATTTTTTGTTGGTGATAAAAGAGAAGAGAAAATGAAAAAATAAACTTTGGGAAGGGAATATATATAAATACATGTTAAAATAATTAAGGGGGAAAGATATATTTATAGATTGCATATTATTGTTTGAATCTCCATGGGATTATATTACAAAATATAGAGGGATATACATACCTTTATATCTACAAATATACATTAACTGTCATCATAAAAAAATATGAGATTGTCGACCAATGAGTCATATATTAATATTTATAATATTTTTTTATTTTAATGATAACAATCAAATGAAAAATGAATTAATAATATATTTGGATGAGATTAAGTTTAAATATATTTTATACGAAGACCACATCAATAGGCATATGAAATTGAATGAAGAAATTCATCAACAAGTTCAAGATATAAAACAAGTAAAGACTTAGCTATTAAAGATTCATTTTAGAGCTTATTGTTAAATTTTTATATCTTACTTAATAACAAATTAAAATAAACTCACACACTTCACATTGCATGCATAAATAAGATTGATATACATTTAATCGGTTCAAGTTTCACCATATTTGAAACTGCCAAAACTGGTATTTAAGTTGAACTAGTTGACCGTCTGGGTCTACCAAGTGAACCGGTCAACTATTGTTCTTCCGTGATGAACACTTAATGATTTTGTAGGAACTAGTCGACCAAATAATATGGTCATTTGAACTAGTCGATCGCTTTAACCGTTAGAAGCATTCTAACAACTATAAATTACTAGTTTCTTTTGGAAACATATATATAGCTCTCTTTTATGCAAAATTAAAGAGATTCTTAACATCATGATATAGAAGCTATTAAAAAAAAATCATCAATCCTAACGTACTCTAAGTTGTGCTAACTTAAATCTTCGTATTCTAGCACAGGAGTATAAAATCTCACACTTATTATACTTACACACCTTTAATCATCCTAAGTTTTATTAAATTAGCTATAGAGATTATAGTTTTCAATTGTATAATCTACTCTTTGAGAGAATGCATCTTGTTTTAAACAAATAATAATTGTAAACACTTATAGTTTGGAAAAACTCTTGACATTGGTAAGATATTGTCACCAAGAAAAAAAATCTTGAAGAAAGGACATCTTCAAGTTATGTAATTGCTTGGTGTAAATTCATCAAAAATATTATATCTTTTACTTGAATTAGTAAAAAATTACAATACTCAAGTATGGTTGGTAATTGAAGTATTGATGTAGGCTTGTTGAACCGTGTTAAGAATCAAGTTTGCAATCTCTTTTTTCTTATCTCATACTTTAATTATATTATTGGTTATTGTGTTATATGTATTTAGTGTGAATATTTGCATTATGTAACATTATTAGTAGAACATCTATTCACCTCCTTGAATGTTATTATTGCATTAATCCTAGAACAACAAGTATATTGGTTGCCATTTTCTTGCTAGATGCCAATATTTTCCATGACAAAATCTTTGCTCTGAAATGGAAAAGAACTTGTAGGAGGTAAGAACTTTCAATTGTATTGAAGTGTGTATGCTTAACCGCAGGTTATCAATCAATCTGACTTAGAACTTATTGAGGAGTGTGGTAAAGATTGCTTTTTAAAGTGTTTTTTACTTGGAAATACATCTAAATGAGATTTTTTTTTAATTTTCTAAAATTTATTTTTAATATCAACACATTAAAACAATCCAAAAACATTAAAAAAAATTAATTTGAAGCTAAAAAAATTCAAAAATTATCAAAAGCATGATTGGACCATAATACCAAATGAAGCCTTATTCTCATAATCATACACTTGATTTGGAGTTGACTTTGCACAAGATTTGAGTCAATAGATCAAGCGTATTGGCTTAAGTTGACTCAAAATCTTTTTAAAAGATTAAATCGTTATTGACCGCGTCAATCAGGTCATAAGTTAACTGCCAAGTCGATCGAGCCAACTTTTAGTTGACTTTTGTTTTTAGATCAGGTCTGAGTTAAGGGTAATTTGATTTGTTAAACTAGGATAGATTTAATAAACATGCTTATTCTTGTAAATGTTACTTAATGGTTTCCCTATTGCATTAAAATTCCATATAAAAAATAATAAATTCTACACCAACCCTTCCAAACAACAAGCATGACTAGGTTACTTTCCATGTAATGTTACGAGTCAGATTAAAATTTTTTTATTATAAACAAAATTCAAGGTGAGCCTTTTAAAAAAATTATTTAAACAACAACATATTAGATTGATTTTGATTAATCCAGATTAACCCGCTAAATATGTGATTCGATCATAAACTTATCTCGATTCAATAACTTTTATTTATATATTTAACGACCAATTAAAAACAAAAAAATTATTAAAAGATAAAATAAAAAAATAAATCCAAATCAAGCATCTATAAAAATAAAAGGAGAATAATTATTTATTAAATATCATAATATATTAAAGGTAAAGTTTCATTTTTCAAAATAATATAGATGTAAGAGTTATTTATAATTTAATTTTTTAATTCCTTGAAACTATTAAATGGTTTTAATTAAATTTTGATTTAATCAATTTTTACTCATGCATTTTATGTGGTGAATATATTGATTATTATATTTTAATATTTTTTTAATATATATATATATATATATATATATATATATATATATTTCACAACTTGAATGTCTTTAATTATTAATTTGATTGAAAATATATATTAGATTATGTATTTTGACCCATCACGCATGGATCTCTATAAAACAACACTCGTGCACATTTTAATATTATAAAAAAAGCTCATCATCAATATTATAAAAGATATATAATAAAAAATCAAGAGGAGTAAATTAACTAGTTAGATTTTAAATTTGCTTTTCAATGATATGATCATGAATTCAAGTTCTTTAAATTACTGGAGATTTATAAAATCATTAACTTTAAAATTCATAATATTAATTGAAATATATATAAACCGGCTCGGATATCCGCATTAAAAATAATAAAAAGATAATTTCATCATATTCCTAGTCACATTCAATATAGATGGGCTATAAAAAAAAAAAAAAAACACACAACACAGGCAGTTTAATATTTTAATTAATAATATGGATCCTGGTAATTTATATTTGTCACAAGCAGTTTTGGTACGATAAAATGCTATTCTATTCATCATCGATCAGACGAGTTCACAAGTAGCAACAGTTATTTCATTCTTCTGCTAATAATTTACTTTGAAATCCTTCATTCCAACAGGTTTTTAATCATTATAATAACTAACAGATTCATCCTCAAAACTGAAACAAATTAGACTAATTTTTATATAAAAAAAAAAACCTAAATACCCTTTTTTCCCTTTTCTTTTAATTTGATCTCTCTATTTTCTCTCGCTCTCTTTCCTTCAAATCATTGCATACCTCTTCAACGCCTGCTTCCCAGCCACCACCGCACCAGCAGCCAGTCCACCAAGAGCACCTGCCACTGCCGCTGACCTAATCCCTCTGGCCGCCCTACAAACCGCCCCAGTTCCAAGCCCAGCTGCCACGCTACTCCACACATCATCCCTATCGGTGACCGCTACGATGCCACTCTCCATCATCGCGTAAATCAAACCCGCAATCCCGACCCGGTTGCCCCAGATCCGACCCGAATGGCCAGAGGAGTTGAGGATCCTATTGACCTTGAGCTTGAGGGTGTCGGTGGGCTCGAAGGATCGGAGGGCGGAGAAGAACCCGGAGCCGCCGCCAGCAAGAGATGCGGTGAGGTAGGCGGAGCCAGTGTAGAAGGTAAGGTTTTCGCCCCAGGAGCGGCGTTGGCGGAGAGATTCTTCGGTAAAGAGGAATTCCGGCGAGGTGGGAAGGTGGTAGAGTGTTTGGGAAGGAAGGTGAAGATCCTGATAGGGGTTGTAGAGACGGGTAGCCGGCGAGGTTTGATCCGAATTACTATCGGAGTAGGACATTCTTAAAATTTGCAGGAAAAGTTGGAAGCTTTGAGAAAGTCGAGAGAGGGAGAGAGAGGGGGAAGAGCGTGTGTGTTTCAAGGAATGTGATTTGTTTTAGGGATTTGATTACAAATTAGTCATAATGTGGTTTACACTTTAGTCCCTGTAGTTTATAAAACCTAGCAGGACCTTTGTCCTTGATATTTTGTTTTCTTTTTTCAATGATAGGGGTATTTCCGAGATTAAATCTCCCTCTCAGACCATTTTAAAAGCACACCCTCAGCATCGATTTTCAAGTGTGGAATCTTTCTTTCATGATCATCTCCATGGAATGTAAGGCACAAGGGACAAGAATTTATTTTAGTACTTCAGCATTTAAATCTTATTTTATATTTAAAATAGCGAAATAGATTAACTAAATACTTAATTAGAAACTTTATTCCATACTGTATTTATTTGTTTATCTGAACAATTTGATAG
>Ga0325402_1007574_pt1 | contig 10311 bp, 13 predicted proteins | sample PopdelMetagenome_22_FD_207212 | JGI IMG/M metagenome (GOLD analysis project Ga0325402, IMG submission 207212) | Populus deltoides microbial communities from Bellville, Georgia, United States - Xylem-PdKOR-R3 | ecosystem: Host-associated > Plants > Phyllosphere > Stem > Wood/Secondary xylem... | reverse complement strand
ACCAAAAAGAATTTTTCTTAAATCTTACATAGACTAACGGTTAGAAAATACAACAATACCTTAGTTTATATCAGACAAACAAATAATGCAGCTTCCTTTAGATAAGGTGTACTAAAAGTGATACGTCGTCCCTATAAACAATCAGTCTCCTTATCCAAACTCTAAGACCAGTTAGGGTTCCTAGTTATCAAAATACTAAGTGACGACTCTATCTTTTTTTTATTGATAAGAAACAAAAATATTTTATTGTTTTTTCCATCCATCACCACACTGATCTCGCTCCTAGAGAACGATGGTTGAGACGCCACACACGTGAGACAAAAAGTGTGAAGTTATTTTTGTATGGCTACGATAGCATCATTAAGAACTTTCACTGGAAAAGTGATTTGTTGGATATTTAGAGGAGCTGAAGTGCATGTAGTAGGGAGGTCAGTCACTCTCCTATAACCTATAGTTTCTAAGTCATCAGTCATGGAAAGGAATTTTTGAAAAAAAAGGTGTAAAAAGGGAATGGACTATGTTTTATTCAATTTTCCACAAATAGTGTCACTAGTGAAATTATAAAAATTTTAGGATTGGATTCGGCTTTTCTTAGTTGTATTGAGTTAAGGTACGAGTATATCCTTGGACGTAGGTTTTGTCTTTGGTCTTGGTTGTTCTTGTAAAAACAAGTCTCGTATCCTAATAGATTATAATCCTTCACTGTTTAAATTATTAAATATATATATATATATATATATATATATATATATATATATAATGAAAAACTGTGGGAGTGTGTTTGTTAAATGATTTTTGTGAATCACTTAGATGAGCTTGATGGCATAAACTTGCTTGGCTTGAATGTTAGCTTGTTGCCAAATTCTCAACCACTTAGATGGCTTGAATGTTAGCTTGTTGAGCTTTCGGACACTAAAAACAATATTTTCAAAAATTGTTGAATGTAACAGTTTAAAAATGATTGTTATCTTGCCCATGAACCTCGCTAATTAGTAATTAGCCAGCGGTATTGAGTTCAAATTGTCAAATAATACTAACCTATAAGAGGTTACTGATCAGCTATGTCCTGACAAAGCATACCTACACAAGTAATTGGATTGCACTATTTTGTATATTTGATCGAACAATGAATGAAATGGGTTGTACAGCATTAATTTCATAATTACAACTCTTAAGCTTAAATTTGATTGAATCAGACCTAATTAACTCGCGCCCCAACAAAGCAAGAATAACATGAAGCAACTTTGAGGGAATATAGCTAACTAGTCAAGTTTTAAATTTATTTTTTAAAAGTTATTAGTTTGAGTTTCACAAATCTTAAAGTCATCGAAAACTTTCATGGTTATTAATTTCAAGACCATAGGATTAATCGAGGTATACACAAATTCATTCACATTAATTATATATATATATATATATATATATATATATATAAACACACATATATTCTGTCTGCATAAGTAGTTCCTTAGTTTCATTGACCCGATCAAGTTGTTTATAACTTGGAACTTGGAATTAATTCCTGTTTATTATTACAAGATTTTTTTCATATAAAAATGTACTGTCTTTGTCGTTATGTGCTTCAGAAAATACTTGGCATTTTCAACCTCATCATTTGCGGGTTCGGTAGTGATTAATCAAATATTTACACGCTAGAAAACGATATCAAATGATTAGCACAGCTAGAAAAACACGGTTTAGCCGCAGTACTCAGCTGCAGTTCCCATGAAGAAAAAGAAATTAATTATTTATAAATACAAATCAACATCTCTCTCTCTCTCTCTCTCTCTCTCTCTCTCTCGCTTGTTAAGGATTTTTAAAACAAAAAATTAAGCAAAACGTTTACTTGTACGAAGTCGTTAACCTTTTGTGAGAGATTTCTGCTTTCTTACTACAGAAGCAAGACAAAAACATGCCAGCCAGAAAATGTGCTGATTTCACGTTACGTGGGACCCTTTAACACTCAGCCATCGCCCGCTTCATTTTACCCTTTCATAGTGAAGTCTAACCACTGCTACGAAGTTACTTGGAAAGATACTAATTAACTTAATTTTACCAGAAAATAAAACATTAGTTGTAACATTCATTACAATATTGACAGTACTTCACGTATTATTTAGAATTTCAAGAATTCTTTAGAAAAACTGTAAAAATAATTTATCATAATTGTATTTACTACTTAAAACAAATCATGATGCAAGAGAAAAACACCATGTTTGTTGAGGAAAAAAAAGAGAGAAAATTCGTCTAAAGAAAGTTCAAGATTTCTTACCAGCAATGTTTCAAATTCCAAATTCCCAAAACGGTTGTTGAGTGTTGGGACAATGGCATGGGTTAGATTTGGAATTAACTAAAACTCCAGCTTGAATCCCCCGCGGACAACCTATTCCCACATGTCTTCACTGCCCACAGCTCACATTTCAACGCCAGCTGCCTTCGGCTTTCCAAGGAAAAAGATAAACAACTCTCTCTCTCTCTCTCTCTCTATCTCTCAGCACACCGCGTAGAAGAAAACCCACGCATATAAATGAGCCATCGTCGCCATTTTCATTCAGCAAAAGAAAATATCAAAAAGAAACAGTTTTTTGCATTAGAAAGCTTTCACTACCAACAGAACCTTCAATCTCGACCTCAGTCTCTTTTCACGCACAATATATAGCTACTTTTTGCTACTGAACTAGATCTGAAAATGCCGATGAAAAACGGCAATGATGTTGCTCATAGAGCATGGAACATCCTGCGCCTAGCATTGTTGTGGGCAAGAAAAGGTGGTGTTTTCAAGAGGCGTTTGGTAATGGATCATCTACGAGTTGTGCGTAAGTTTCTTAAAAGCCTGGGACAACATACTTCTCGCAGGCGCCAGCTATATTATGGAGAGCACGAACTCTCTTTCGACAAGACCCCCATTTTCCACGTCAAGATGCATCGTCCAGCCTCCATGCGATTCAACATCCCTTGCATAACCCCACAGGTTGACTTTGATTACGATTTTGATGGTGAAGTTTGCGAAGATGATATTCAGCAAGATGGATATGAGTGCTATGATGGAATGAGGAGGAGTTTCTTATTAAAAGGTGGAGATGAAGAAGAATACGAAACTTGTGAAGAGAAAATTCCAGCAGAGGAAGAAGGGATTGATATGAGAGCGGAGGAGTTCATAGCTAAGTTCCGCCAGCAAATGAGGCTTCAAAGACAGATCTCGTATCTACAGTACCATGAAACACCCAAAAAAGGAACAAGTGGATGATCTCGGACATCCACTGTCTTCTGAATAATTCTCTACAACGTTTTTGGTTGCCTTTGTTGTTAGCGGATTTAGCAGTTTCAGGACTTTTTTCTTTTTTGTGAAAGAGGCGTTGCTGCATTGTGTAAATACCGGAAACTTCCATTGATTTTTGAATAATTATGCTTGTATCATCGTGCTTGCATTTTATTTTTGAATAGATATTTCAAGAATAAAAAAAGATGAAGATCGATGTTCCATTGACTCCCAAATTCGAAAAGATATATGCTGAACAGGAGAAAATATATACATCGTGAGATATGGAGATCAAGTACAGACAGTGCGCAGCGACAGACAACCACTTTTTTAAACTTACTGGAATCGGCCTTTCGAGACCATAAGATTTCCTGCCATGGTAGTCTGTGTTACTTGAGTTCATCAAGCAGAAAAAAAGCTAAAAATATAGATGTAGAAGTAAACAATTTCAACCGAAATAGGTTTAATCTGAACATAATTTATGTTTTGTTAGTTTTCATCAAATAGAAAAAAAAATAAAGGATAAATACATTTCTCATTTTTTTGAGTTGGAAAAAATATTTTTAAACTTCGAGGAATTAACAAGTTTAAAAAAACATTAATGGAAAATAAAAACTAAAAAAAGAAGTGGGAAACTGAAATTGAAAAATAAAAAACATTCTATATTACTAAAAACTCCCTATGATTCTCTCTTATTCCTTTTTTCGTGGTTGATTATATTTGTTAAATATAAGCTTTGAAGTAATCATGGATTTAAAAACAAATGAGAAGATTTTGACATTCGACAATCATAATAGAGAAAATTATAAAATTACAAGGTTACCCTTGTGGTTGACATAACAAAACAATTATGCATTAGCTGGAAATTTCGAATAAATTACCCTTGTGGTTTTACATAAATGGCACCTTACGGTTGCGCGATTGAATCGGAAAGCTCCAAAGCCTCCAACTTTTGAATTTGAAACAGCAAAGAGCCGTTGGAGTTGAGAAACACACGTAGAGAGAATGGTGGGTAGCAGGATAAAAAATGTCTCTGCAGCATTTTCGTGGGCAGATGAGGTAGAGAGAGAAGAGGAAGAACAAGCTCGATTTCAGGAGCACCAGAAGCAGAAGCCAGACCCTTTTGGCTCTGCCAGGCCCAGAGAAGTTGTTCTCCTGGAAAAGGGAATTGATTGGAGAAAACTCGACATCCATCTTCAACAACCTTCTCACAAAAGGTACTAATTTCTTCCTGTTTACCGGTACTCAAAAGTAAAGACTTGAAAGATTGGAGGAAAATAAACTCTTAACCTTTTCTTGTTTTCTCTTCTCTTATTTGGAGATTAGTACCGATCCGATTAGTTTTGACATCTGTAAGATTTGCATATGTGGTTTTTAATGGCTAAAATGTTTGAGTTCTGTTTCAATGCCCGTAGCTTGATAACCATTCAGTGTAATCATAATTATTATACAGGCAGCTGGATCCTCCTTATGGGAAGCAATGCAAGGAAAACATCCCTGCCTTTGCTGCTCCAGGCATCGACAGGATACCTTCAGTTACCCCAAGCAAGAGCCTAAAAACTGAACTGGAAGATGCAAATTCGGAGCTGAAAAGAAGCGAAAAGTTGCGGGTTCCTTTGGCCACAGAGAGCCAGATTCCTGCAATATTCGTACCTCCTCTAAGATATCCACCTAAAAATGTCATTCCTAGTTTGTCCGAGTCTGGCTTTCATTATTATCTACAGGAATTAGACAAAGGGCAGCAAGGTTTTCAAAGCAAGCTGCCCCTAAAGCCTGGGAAAGAGAATACATTTCATCAGCAAGTGCCACAGAGGGATCGCTGCTTTCAGAACTTGAATCAGGGAAGCCACACTCACCCTCACTATCATCGACAAATATTGCAAGCTGAGCAAAGGAGCCAGATGGAGGATAAAATAAGTTTCAGACTGTGGCAATCGGATGGTGGTGGCAAGAACTTGAGGAAACCAGCAGCTAGTAGATTACAGCAAGATTCAGATTCGGCTACTGAGAAACCTGGCAAAAACCTTCAAGGAAATGATGCAGTGCAGGGGGTGAGGCAGAATTTGACAAAATCCTCTTGTCCTGGAGGTACAAACATCAAACAGAAGAATGGCGTGGAAAGATCCGTTGCTAAGAGATCAAGCCGAACAAAATTCAATGTGATGGTGCAGGTAAGAAAAAGGCGGGGGAACAAAGTGAGGAACACATGAAACTAGCTGTGAGAAAGGGTATGAAAAAAGCAGGGGAAATCTCGATTATTCAGTGTTTGCTTTCAGTAATAAATCAATCGTCCCAATAAAAAAAGCACTTAATTGTATTATTAGCAGAGCATTACAAACCACCATTGATTTGGGCTCGATTACTCACCTAAATTTTAAGATTTTGAAAAGGTAACCTGGAAATTCTCTCTTTTTTTTTAGAATACCCAGCAACTTTTCGGAAAATAAAATAGCACAAATGATAAAGTCATTGTCAAGTGAGGATCGGTCATCAGCCATGGATTACATTGAGTCTACAAATGTAGGATTTTTTGTTCCACCATCTGTCTTGGCACTAAGATTTTTGGCAGCTCATGTGACAGGAATAAAGAAAAGCCGTTAATCTCTATATCTCTCATCTCCGCATGCACGTACATGTTTAAACATGTGGTAGTAATTTAGTGATAGCTCACTCCTTCACCATGTACAACCTCACCAATGCGATATGCCTTATGATGTCCCTCCTCAAGAATTCTGCGAGATGCTTCCTCGGTCATGACCAGAACCATCCCAATGCCCATGTTAAAAGTCCGACTCATCTCAGCATCTTCTATTCTTCCAGCCTGAAATAAGAAAACAATAGAAAAGGAAATAAATACCATCGCGTCTCTATTTCTATTTACAACAAACATAACCTCCAGGATCTACCAGTTAATCAAATTAAATACTCACAAGTTATTGGGTCAATCTAACATCATAATCCAGCATTTATATGTAAAACACAATTTACCTCTTGGATCCATTTGAAAAGGGTTGGGACTTCCCATGAATCCTTGTATATAAAAGCTCCAAGGCCTTTGGGGAAAACTCTTGGTATGTTATCTGTAAAACCGCCTCCAGTGATGTGAGCTATGCCCTTTACACCGCCCTTGCTAATCAAATCAAGCACCTTTTTGAAGAGGAACAGTTTTTCTTTTAGCATAAAAATGTAGTCAATTCAACGATGTTAACCATAACAACGTGAAAGGGAAACAAAACTTGAATGAAACCTGCTTGACATAGATAGAAGTTGGAGCCATAAGAGCTTCACCCAAAGTAACACTTCCACCAGGAAGTTGGTCATTCAAAGACAAGCCACTCTGAGCTAGAACCCTACAAAAATAGACAAGCATTCATCAATTAATAAGAATATTCAATGCAAGGAACTAAAAAGAATCATACCGCTGTAAACAGGCATCAATGATGTTTTAATGCATAGAGAAACAAATGAGAATTCCTCAAACCAACACCAACCTTCTGACAAGAGAGAAACCATTGGAATGGACTCCACTCGATGGTAAACCAATGAGAACATCCCCGGCCGCAATGTTTTTCCCATCAATCACTGATTCCTTTTTTACAATGCCAACAGCAAACCCGCTAAGGTCATACTCACCTTCTGCATAGAAACCTGGCATCTCTGCAGTCTGGAAGGAATTTAACAAAACCATTGAGGTCGAAGGAGAGTTGTGAGTTTTGGTGAAATTATCACATGTAGAGGGAGGAATACGAGTCCACCAAGACTTTTAGTGTCAGCAAATTTGACCTCATAGCATGCATTAGGTAGGTCTATTCCTCGGATAGTACGACCATATTAGGACAAAATAAAGCAAATGAATAGAGAATTTCCATAATTATCTACTTATATAAGTTACCATGCCATATCCCTCTTACATGATGCAACACACATACATCTAGCCTCTGACCATCCCTAGCCTAACAGACAATCTCTTCCATACAGCATCTTTTTTTGTCAAACAAAAATTATCCCTTCAACTGTAGACGATTTCTTGGTTGCTGACGACTGTTCATGAAAAGATAACTGGGCACTTGCTATTTCAGATGAATATTTCAAGAACTCTCTAGAGTACGACCATTTCACACGAGGCAGAAACTTGTGATGGGTCAAGACAGGCCAAATGTACTTAATAGGATATTTCAATGCGAACCCATCTTTCATATACAAAGATTCAGCAACACCATATTGGTAATTGCCACTATTGTGTAAAATGACAGCAATAACCTTGTTACTGCAAAAATAAAAGCTACGGTGACTACAACGCCAATCTTCAGATGCAGCATTACACGATGCACTGAAAGGTAGACATCCACCAGTAAAATATAAAGAAAGAATACCTCTCCCCCTAAAAGAGCGCAGTCCGATTGTTGACAACCATCAACTATGCCTTTAATGACCTAAATCAAAAGAACAGGAAAATCTTATCAGCTGAAGTTTATTTTTTTTGCACAGATACCATATTAACTCAGTAAACCATGCAATTATCAATACCTTTTCAGCAAGGTCAACATCAAGGCGGCTTGTAGCATAGTAATCAAGAAAAAACAAGGGCTTTGCACCGGAAGTAACAATATCGTTTACACTCATAGCAACCTGCAGCAGGAGAAGTGAATTAGGAAGCAAATCAACAGCAGCAAAATGCATATAACAAGATTTATCCAGACTTTACCAGATCAATTCCAATGGTTTCATGGATTCCAGTTACAAATGCAAGCTTTAGCTTAGTCCCTACACCATCCGTACCTGCAACTAGGTACGAATCCCCTGTGTGCAAAAACTTTAATCAGCACAATAACAAAACACACACAAGGACAAAAACAAAGGTCTTAGCATCACTCTATCCCCCCAGTTCCCAGTGCGTAGGCCTAGCCTATAAGGAGAAAAAAAATTGAACTATAGCAGTCAGCATGAAAACAATCTGTAGCCTCATAGATTTTTCACAATCAATTAAGTTCACAACCAAGAGCAGAGAGAACCATAAGCGAAGGGGAAAATCTAAAAGAAAGCATACCAAGAGGGAAAAGACCACCAAAACCACCAATCCCAGGAGCCATCTTTGCAATTCGCCGAACAAGCTCAGACCCAGCATCTATATCCACCCCAGCATCCTTGTATGTAAGTCCTCCACCAGCCCCATCACCGCTTTTGCTGCTATTTTCCTTGGACATCGAACTATTGCTTGTAGCTCTCACCGAAAGAAGCGGAAATCTATCGGAAAAGCGATTAAATGTGCATCTTCCTATGGGTTGTTGAGTGGCCAAGGGTTTACTAGAAGAGGGTCTGATTGAAGCTGCAATCGCACGCGATAGCTCAGTGTTTGAAGCTATGCTAGTAGTAGCCATGGGAATGATGGGGGGGGGAACCTAAACTGGGGAGGTTGAGGCTCACCTGTATCGGTGGAGCTATGGGAAGTGGAGGAGGCGCGGGAATTGGGAAAGCAGGGGTTAAGGTAGGGCTTTTCAGATGTTGGGTTGTTTTTATTTTATTTTTTCGTTGGAGGTAACTGGTAAGGGCATTATAAGTCCTTTCAACTTTTTTTTCCTTCATAATTTTGTATCTAACGAGGTATGTAATTTTAGCAAAAATAAATAAATAAATATCTAAGATTTTAAAATTTATTTTAAAAAAATTAATTATAAATAGAAAAGCCAATGAAAATTATTTGTGTCAATAAATATAAAAAAATAAAATGTTAATGTATTTATTTAACTTGTTTAATTGTAGGTCTAATAATTTTAGGGTAACATAAAAGAATTAACATATAGATTTTATTAATATGTTTTTTTACATGAAGTAAAAAACATGATCATAAATCACAAAGTCGACGCTTACATATAATAAAATATAATAAAAATTATATATATTAATAAAAATGTGTAAGATTTCAAATTAATTTGTAACATAGCTAGAAAATAAAATAATATTGCAATTGTTATAATAAAACATTATTGTCAGAATAAATTTTCAAAAAAAAAAGTGTAAAGAAAAAAATATTAAAAACAAATTACAAAAGAATAAAAAAATAAACAAAAAATGGTATAGATAGGCCAAGTGTAAAGAATAAAAAAAATTGAAAAAATATAAAGAAAAAAAATAAAAATACTAAAAATACATTAAAATCATGAATTTGGCATGCATGTTATAATTTTTTACAAAAAGATATCAGGTATACAGACTGCTTCAATGTATTTTTTTACATGAAAAATTAAAAGTAACATTTAAAAATTCTATGCAATGATTTAACTAAATAAATTAATAATTATTTATGTAAATGATAAAAAAATCGTTAACAATAACCTGATTATGTTTACTAAATTTTTTTATTTAAATAAATAAAAGATAAAAACACTCTAAAAAAACTCATGGTTTAAATGATAAATACAAAAAAAAAGTGACTGAATAAACTCACACCATAAATGGCTGAACAAATCAAAAAAATATTAGGAACGAACATCTATTAATATGATGGAAACATATAAAAAAAACCTCGAGTGAACCTCGCAGCCAACCCGAGTGAACAAATCAAACACATGACTTAAGACATGAAATTGGGATGACCTTATAAATAACAAAGCGAAAAAATACTGGCAAAAAAAATATTTGAAAAAATGCTTTAAAAGAGACCAAAGTCGATCAGGGCTAATCTTTTTAGATCTATGACTTAGGTCATGAGACTAGGGTAATCCCATTAAAGATAAATCTGAAAAAAAAAAAACAAAAAAGTAAGATTCTTAACTAAACAAATATTGAGCGGTGAAATTAAAAGGAAAAATCAATCGAAAAAATAATGCAAAACAAAACAAATAATAATTAAAAAAAATTAGAACTAAATTTGACATAAAAACCAACTGAAATTAAATGTTAGGGGAAAATTTAAATGAAATTAAATATTTAAGGATGGAATTGAAAAAAACAAATCAATTAAAAATAACAATTAAAAGAATTGGCACCAAACTTGACATAAAAATTCATTGAAAAGAAATGTTCAAGGATGAAATCGAAGAAAAACATGTAAA
>Ga0325402_1007570_pt1 | contig 10313 bp, 6 predicted proteins | sample PopdelMetagenome_22_FD_207212 | JGI IMG/M metagenome (GOLD analysis project Ga0325402, IMG submission 207212) | Populus deltoides microbial communities from Bellville, Georgia, United States - Xylem-PdKOR-R3 | ecosystem: Host-associated > Plants > Phyllosphere > Stem > Wood/Secondary xylem... | reverse complement strand
ATTTTTTAAAAATAAATAAAAAATATATTTTTTAAAAATTATTATTAGGGTAACAAAAAAATCCTAAATAATTGCATCCAACAGATATAAAGAAACTTAAACCAAATATATTGATGTTGTCCGGTGAAGTCATTTTACTAGGAAAGATTAAGTCATGGTGGTGCAACAAGTTCAAATTTAATCATGAGAGATTATTCAGGTTTTTGGTTTGTTTTTTTAGAGATTATTAATTCGAGTCTCACAAATTTCAAGGTTATGAAAAACTTACATGATCGATAATTTCAGGGCCCGTGGGATTAGTCGAGGTACACGCAAGCTGGCTCGGACACCCACATTAATAAAAAAAAATTAATTAATGGGAAGTAAAAGAAAAGGCATTTGAAAGGAAATGTTTTTTTTTTTTTTTTTGTAAAAAAGGGAAACAATAATTTATTTAATATTCCCCTAATTAAAAATATGAATATGTATTTCTGATTGCTTTTGGTAGCTAGGTTATCTAAATGATCCTGAGGCAACTGAAAGGACGATAGACAAAGATGGATGGTTGCACACGGGTGATATTGGATACATTGATGAAGATGAACTCTTTATCGTGGATCGTTTGAAAGAATTGATCAAATACAAAGGTTTCCAAGTAGCACCTGCTGAGCTTGAAGCAATGTTGATTGCTCATCCCAACATCTCTGATGCTGCTGTAGTACCGTAAGTTCTTATTTTTACGTATTTGTTTATTAAATAATGTGTACATATTCAACGAGTTCTTGTATATAATTCTGGAATTAGTTTCTAGGTATTTTCCATTAACATCTATTTATCTATAATTAGTAACATTTCTTTAAATTTTTGGGCGTTTCAGCATGAAAGATGAAGCTGCCGGAGAGGTTCCGGTTGCTTTTGTGGTGCGATCAAATGGTTCCAAGATCACCGAGGATGAAATCAAACAATATATCTCAAAACAGGTACTAACATTTGATAAATCAATTAATATATACTTTCGTGCTTATACAAGCATAATATAAATACACTTAAAAAAAGGAGGAAAATAGGAGTCAATACACCAAGCGAAGGGTTTGTTTATCCCCTACAGTCTTTCTGGATTATATATGTACACATCTTGATGATTAAATTGGTGTGATGATTTATTGTACAGGTGATCTTTTATAAGAGAATCGGTCGGGTTTTCTTCACGGAGGCCATCCCCAAGGCCCCGTCGGGAAAAATCTTGAGAAAGGACCTCAGAGCAAGGGTTTCTGCTGGTGATCTTCCATGCACATCAGATTCCTAATATGACATATATGCAAAACCAGCATTAGTTTGAAGTTCAGAGGCAGAATGGATCTGATGTGTTTTTCAAAAGGGTTTCAAAAGGGAGAGGAGAATATGTAAACTTGAAGATTTCAGAGCCTTCAATGTTCAGTTGTTGCTATCGACCTAAACTATGATGCTTGGTGAATAGAAGAACGAGATTTGTATTAATTAATGGTGGCTAGCGTTGCAAAGTCAAACCATTCTTGTTAGCAAACCTCCTTCTTCAGTGTGAAAATAATGAATATGCAAATTTCTCCAACGTTTTTTTTTATATATAAAAATTCTAATTACAAATAAAAAATTTATGCATGTTTTTAAATAAATAAACTATATTTGTCAATAAATAAAAAAAATGTTAATATGTCTATTCTACTCGCTTCGCTGTGAGTCGAATAACTTTTTTTTAATGCAAAAGAATGAATATGTAGGTGTTGTTAACACTTTTTTGACATGAAAAAAATATAATTGTGAATAAAAAAATTACTATTTACATATAATAAAATAAAGTGATGATCATTTATGTTAAAAAATACAAAAAAATGTTAACGCAACACCATGTGTAGGATCTTAAGTTAATTTTTAACACATTAGAGAAATAGAACCATGTCGCGAGTGTGTTTCACTATATCATGATTCTCTGAAATAAGAAGGTGTTTGTCATTGCAGTCCGACTACACTTTTGAAGATTTTTTATTTTTTTTTTACTTTAAATTATTTTTTTTATATGTTTTTGAATCCTTTTTGATTTACTAATGACAAAAATAAAAAATAAAATTATCTTGATGTATTTTCAAGCGAAAAGTATTTTGAAAAACAATCTCTACCATTAAAAAACATAATGACACTGTTTATGCTAAACAAAATAAATCTTTTAATGTATGAACCAATAAACTGAGAAAGAGCAGCTAATGCCATTCAAATTCTCAAATAAAAAGATAATTATTCTTATAAAAGTAAAAGATAGATAAGTATGATATTTAACCCCTAACTTTTTCTTTGACGTACATGCTATTTTTTTTTCTTGAAGGTCACCTTTTCTTACCTAGAATACATCATTTTTATCTTTAAAAAATAATTGTATTTGTATAAAACATAAGAAAAATAAATTTATAGATAAATTAAAATGATCTCTTTGAAACATTAAATACATACCAAATTATTAAAAAAAAACCACTATTTAAAAATGCTAAATAAACAATCAAAAATTAAAGAGAAAATGTATTAATCTAAATATAAATTAAAACGTTATATATATATATATACACACACACACACACACACTTAAAAAGGTGTCAATTAAAAAAAAAATTGAAAATAAGCCAAGCCAGGGCTTGGTCCATTTTGCAAAAGGTTTGCATAAAGACCTTTATTTTTTTTTTAATTTGCAAATAGAGTGGATAACATGTCATATATCTTAAAATTATTTGAAAAAATAAAATTAGGTGACTCATTGCTTACTTTTGCCTAGATTCTGGTCACATTAATGGTGATCGGAAAATCAAGTATAATGTTTTTTGATCTAACAATCTAAATTTTAACCCATTTTTAACCCATAACACCAATAAAACACTCAATGTGTCTGTGCTTTTCATGGGCTAAATCGATGGAAATTAAACAGGCACACAGAATATAACTCTGTAGGAAAAACTGAGTCAGTTCACACATTTCCAAGAATTGCCATGAGAGTGTAAAGCCTACGGGGCACTCTAATCTCCTCAATATTATCACACAAGTCCAAATTGTAAGTGGTGGAGGAGGGGGGGCCATACAGCCCAATGAAAGACAACAGACACCGCTCCTCTCCTCCCCCTCTCGCTCTCTCTTGATGACTGCACTGAAACTCAAAGTGATATTAACCTTCCAAGTCTAAACACATGGGATAAAACATGGATGGTTTGCAACGTTATCCATGCTTGGATATATTATATCATTATCTCTTGAAATGTGTGGATCAAACAGTGTTCTTCTTCGCCCAACTTCTCTATCATCACTTGTTAGTTGCTGCTAGTTTGTAGTGCAGTTGATGAGTACAGACAGAGTTACATACTGTGTTACAAAAAGACGAAAAAAAAAATAAAATGGCAACCCATGTTGTGCATCCCCACTTCATTAGAAGAATCTCAGTGGTGACAAGTCAGCTTCCAATAGACGACGTGTCAATTTCAAAGGTCAACCTGAATTGCTTTTTTGTCTGCCACCTATCACTACAATAAAATCATATTTCATATGATCTTGAATAGTAGTACTCTTTACCTACTTTGATTGTGTTTTTATCCTATTTTACTAATATCGAATGAGACGTGGATAAAACTCAATCGGGTTGTTTGATGGATTTTTATTGTGGTGTTTTTTTAAAATATTATTTTAATTGAAAATGAAGTAAAATAATGTTTTCTTATATATAAATTTTTTATTTTAGATATTAACACATTAAAACCATTTAAAAACATCAATTTAATATTTTTTTATATAAAAAATAATTTAAAAATAACTTTTTAAAAACGGTCATTCTGGCATCTGCAAATAATTTCCATCGTTGATCAAAAGCTGAACCAAAAAAGTCCCAAAAAGTGCAGGGAGGATGTGGGTAAAAAGTGTGCAGAAACGGGACCCTACTCTCTACAAACAAACAGTGATGGCAGCTATCTTAGCACCAAATTCAAAAGCAGAACTCGTGGTTGCAGCCAAACCAAAGAGAACTAAAAACACTTGAAGAGAAAGTGCATATACACCACAAGAAAAATACAAAAACCCAGTTTCAACACCTATATATATATAGCCCACCACATAAAGCCACTTGAAGAGATGAGGGTATTATATCCCTTGGGAAATTTCTTATCCCATTACAAGTTACCCTCCTGGGCCGCCTCCTGCAGAACACAAAATCGAGAAGCTATAAGTAATGGGGGCATATTTTGATGAGCAAAATGCACAGTATAGAAGTCGTTATCCACGTGTAGGCAACAAAGAGAACCACAAGTCATAATATATACTGAGCTCTTCCATAGCCCATTAATTAATGTTCGACAACGCACAAACATTGCACAGTCATCTGGGTGAATGTTGAGGACGTCCTTATTGGCTATCCTTGTTATCTATTCGGCGAAACCAGAGGCTCCTTTCAGTCTAATCACCACCCTCGCAAACATCTCCAACTTTCCCCATGTGAGCCTCTTTCACTCCACCCCTCTGTCGCTTGTTCTGCTTTGATATTTAACTTGATAAATTTAGTTAGGTACGTTGTGCGTATATATATTATATATACACACATAAAAGAACAAGGAAAATCCGCCGAGACATGAAGATGAACGCTGGATATGATCAAGTGCAAATCTCCATGTCTTATGGGTTTGTTAAGCACAAAGAGACACATTCCTATTGACTGATTTGCTACATTATATATATGCTTTAGAAAAGGAATTAGTGCTCCTAGCGAGATTGGAATCTCATGTTATGACTACTTGACTAACTATACATATACACTACATAAACAGCATGTAGTTTCTTGGTTTGTTTTGTGTCTGTGATTAACAGACCGCACTCAGCGCAATCATAGCCGACCTGCAAGACCTTGATCCCACAATCATGATCACAATTATCACTGTTATCATTATGTTAATGAGAGCTTATCCAATTTAATCGATTAAACTATATATAGTGGCTGTTTGAGAGCACGTAGTGTAGTGGCCGATTTTATTTTGTTTGCTCTTTATAAAGTTTTTTAAATCCCAAGCCCCATGTGCATGTCTCAGTTAACTATAATGTCAAAATTTGGAAGAGAAAGAGAGAGATTCCCCATGGGATGTGATGTGAGGTAAACGACTTAAAACCTTGGTGGCACACATACAAGGAAATTGGGGTCCCATCTAGGGCATTATGGACGATAACAATCATCTGCTCTCTAGAATTTCCAACACTTTCGTCTTAGGATTGTTTGCCAGTGACATGATGAATGATGCACATGATAGATGGCTGGATTTATTAAGTCCATAGCATTATTAAGTTTCCGCTAGGACATGTACTAGGATGGGTCATACCGACAGTACTGCTGTCTTTTCTCCAGTACCAAAGGTTCTCATTTACTTAGATGTATGAACAGTTTGTTTTTGCTGTGTGAAAAAATATATTTTTTTTTAAATTATTTTTTTAATATTTTTAAATTATTTTGATATACTAATATTTAAAATAAATTTAAAAAAATATTATTTTCATATATTTTTAAGTGAAAAACACTTTAAAAAAACAACTGTTATCACGATACCATACAAGCTCACATGTTTTATACAAGAATAAAAAACACTAACAACTCATTTGATATTGTGATAACAATTGTTTTTCAAAGTATTTTTATTTAAAAATATATTGAATTTTTTTATTTTATAAAATTTATTTTTAACATCATATTAAAACAATCTAAAAATAAATATAAAAAATAAAATTTAAATTTTTATAAAAACGCTTTTCAACCATAAAACTTTGTATATATGGGGCTAAAGATCGGTGTGAAAGGGTTGCGGCGACTAGTTTCAGTGCTGGAGAAGGGAGAGTTGGGAAAGGGTAGATAGGTAGTTTTATCTTTTAGGGTTTTTTTGTTTGTTAGGTGTTAAAGGTGATAGGGTTTTTAAAAATTTTTCTTTTTAAAAAATAATCCTTGAATTATGTTACAAGGACGTCAAGTTTATTTGATCTAATTAAGAAACTAATTTTCAGTAAAATGTTGCAAAACATTCATACGTATATCATGGAGAAATCTTGTGACTGACAAGTACTCTGTTGGAAAGCTAGAGTGAAAGGACATTGAGTTTTGTACTTAAGCACAGAAATTTCTTGGATTATTTGTCACAATGTAGTCTACGATCGAACAACATAAAGGTGTCCAACTGGTTTGCAAATGGATTCAGTGCAGAGGGGCTTCTTCTCATCAGTAGGGTTGTTCAATGGATGACGACAATAGGATAGTTTTGCGACTAATTAAACTTAGTAATGGTCTATTATCATATTGCATGTTTAGTCAAGTCAAGATGGTTTTCCATGTTGATTAATCTAATACTAATATTAGCAAGCAAGATTAATCATGAGTGTATTAATATAATCTCAACTCGCACTTCATTGATTATAGAGAGAAGTTGAAATTGTATCCATATTGAAAAGATAGGCTAATATTTACGTAGGCTCAGAAGACATTGGGAAAAAAAGATATAAAAACTAAGCATTACTGACATTAGGTTAAATTAGTGTTCTTTCTGTTACCAGAACATAGATTAGGAGAAATACGACGGAATTTTTCCAAGGGCCGACAAGGGATTATAATGCTGCCATTAATGGAGGCGACAACCCGTCGATCCTACACTGACCCTCGCAGCTTCCTGTCTCTTTCTATTTCTCTCTCTCGATCTCTCACACACATTCTAACAAAATTGCCTATCTCTTTTTCATTCTACTATATGTGGTTGCAGGAACAGTGAACCATTGCACCTTATATAATGTAAGACTGACCATCTCCTTCTACTTCATTGTAGCTCTACTCTCCACATTTCTCCTTTACTCAAATAGCCTAACTTTTTTTCTTTCCTACCCACAAATCTCTCTCTTCTCTCTCTCTCTCTCCTTTTCTCTCTCCCCATTATAATCGATCACCACTCATCCGTAGTTACATCAAGCCCCATCTCCAATTAATACTTGGCTAATTATTCACTCTATCTTTCTCCCTATCCCTCTAGGCTAGGGCCATGGATTTCCAACCAAACACCTCTCTACATCTAAGCCTACCAAGCAATCAACTAAACCTAGAACTTGTACTCGAGCCATCCTCTTCTTCTTCATCATCACCTCATAGTCCGGCAGAACCTCGAATTTTCTCATGCAACTACTGCCGAAGAAAGTTTTATAGCTCACAAGCTCTTGGGGGTCACCAAAATGCTCATAAGCTTGAGAGAACCTTGGCCAAAAAGAGCCGAGAGATGAGTAATTCATCCGTACGAGCTCATGGAAGATCGAACCCACGGTCAGGATCGTCTTCTTGCATGAGTGGGTCAAGCTTTCCTCGACATCAGGAACCAGCCCTAGCAAGGTTCGAGCACCATGGACATGCTGGTAGGTTTGTTGGTGACGCGAGCTATGACAGGACAGCGATGAATTATGGTTCCATAGAAGGTGTAGGGGGTTCTTGGTCCCTGGTATATAGAACCGAAAATGTTCAAGAAGAGTTGAGCCAGCTAGATTTGTCTTTAAGGCTTTGAAATCTTGTAGCACTTCTAACTTCATTTTCGAAGATTTCTTTTTTATTGTTCACTTTAATGTTTGATATGCATGATATTTTAATTAAATCTTAAAAACAGAAAAGCTTTAAATGTGGAGAGTCATAAAATCGGATGGAATGTCTTTTGGAAAAAAAGAAGATATTGAATTTTATAAATGGAGCTTAACTTTTGTCTTCCACTAGAAACGCTACGGGCCAATCTAAATTTTTTCAATATAATAAAATAATATTCAAACAATATTAATATGAGAGAAATCATGTTAAATTTATTTTTAAATAATATTTAATAACTTGTTATCTGAAATATAAGGTAGAGATAATCCAACAAAATAAAAAACAAAATAAATCAAGAAGTTCAAGGCCCAATAATTTAATGTCCCATGATAAAAATAAAAAAAAACAAATTTTTAAAAAGACCTTAAAAAGATCAAACTTAAACCGGGTATATCATCGAAACTAGTAGACCAAGTTATGAGACTGAAAATATCTTGTAAAAGACAAACATGAAAAAACCAAAAAGAAAAATTTCAAATCATAAAAAAATTAAAATTAAAACAATAAGAACTAAACAATGCACAAAAATAATTGAAAGAAACTATTCAAGGACTAAATTAAAAAATAAAATAAATAAAAATAAAATAAAATAATACAATAAAAAAATAAAAACCAAAATTAACAACCAAATAACACAAAAAGGATGAAGGCAACTCAAAACAAATATAAACCATTGAATTCGGTCGAAAATAAAGGTGCAATTTGACTAATGGAGCTTTTCAATTTAGATGTTCGTACCCTTTTGTTCTGTTTTATACTTTCAAAACCATTGGTGTATACCATGTTAGAATTAAAAAAATAAATAAAACCATGGTTGATGGGTGGCACTCTTTATTTTTTTTTTGGATTCGAGGAAATTCCACCTCCCGAAAAGCGCACTTTGTGAGCTCAGGTGAATGAGTAAAATCCCGGCTGTCCCAGGCTCTTACAAGAGGTGCACGTCCTGACTCGAATTCGAGACCTGCTGTGCAGATCTCAAACCCTTTGCCACCATGCTACACCCCTTGGGGATGGTGACACTCTTTAGGTCAACTTTAAAATGAGTTCCATTTACCTGTAGTGTTAAGTTTTTTTTAAAAAAATTATTATCCTACATAAATTAATATAAAACATTAACAAGATTAAAACAAAATAAATATAAATAAGAAATCGATATCAAAGAACCATTAATTAACTTGTTTACTGTGAAATTAAAAACTTTTTATCCTACATAAAAAGAAAAAAAATACAAGATTGTCTTGTATTTTGTCAAAGAACCATTTTCCCATTCAACTTAGCTTAGCTCGATCGAGATCTCAATCGAGATCAAGCACAGACGCGAGCACGGGTCAGAAGTCCTAGGCCTCAGGCTTTGGGTCCTAGGTGCTGGGCTTGAGTTTGAGTATTTTGGCTAACCTATTTTGTAATTGAATTTGAATTTATTATAAAATATTTCCTTGATTCAATAAAAATTATTTTTTGTCATCCATTTCTATATCTATCTAATGAATAAAGAGTCTAAATAATCATCTTCTTCTTCTCAAATAGTTTTCCAAAAAAAAAAAAGGTTTTATTAAGGCAAACTAAATGCTATATTTCAAAATTTTTATGAAGGTAATTAAGACAAAACGATGAAAATTAGTTTCGGTAATTACCGGAACATTTTTGCATCAATTTTGGTTTTAAAAGTCATTATAAAAAAAGGTTGAAAAACAGGTGTTTTATACATTTTGCATTAGCTCTCAAGTCTTCAATTTTTTTCTCTATTTTTTCAATTTCATTTGCCTTTTTTGTTTTTGTCCCTCGTAGATTGAGTTCATTCTTTATTTGATTCGTTAACTTTAAAAGATTTGCATGCTTTAAAAGTATAATTGTTGGAATCATGAGAAAGAGTTTTGCACCAAAATATAAGTAAAAAAGTTTTAAAAAGAAATTATCTAAATTGACAATAACAAATTTCTGGTTTACATTGGCTTTAAGTTTCTTAAAAAAGCAAGTATTATAGCTATAATATAATTTTATTCAAATTATATAATTATCTTTATATATCATAGTATGCATGTTAGGAATCAAGTTTGCATATTTTTTTTATTTATATGCCTAGAATGCATGCTACGTTACTTATTTAATTAGATATAATTGCATGATTAACTAAACAAAATGATCTACAGAAAAAATACATATTATATGATCTGTAAGTCAAATCTATACCTCACAAACAATATCAAAAAATTCTATCCAAGAAATTTAGATATATGAACGTATATTATTTTAAAATTAATAAGGTTTACATATATGAATATATACTATTTTAAAATTAATGGTGTGAACTGTTATTTTATTTTATTATAAACATAGGAATTGAAAATTTATTATTAATACCGCGCACTAAAACCAAAAGGAACATATCATAAAATTAGTCGATACTTATTAATTTATTTATGTAATTTTGAAATTTCTACAATCATTTAAGCTAGCAAGTCCTAGATGCTTTACTTCAGGTGCCTCATGAAAACAAAATTACTAATTATGAGTAACGCATAATAGAATAAATAAATAAATAATCCCTTAAGAAACTAGTGTGGAGTATACATTCAAATATCAAACACTACCAGAAAATTAAATAAAATCAATATAATATATTGTTGACATTTAGAGAATATTTTGTCAGTATTAATCATTAGCAATGGAATATTGTTGTTGAGATGTGGCT
>Ga0325402_1007566_pt1 | contig 10314 bp, 7 predicted proteins | sample PopdelMetagenome_22_FD_207212 | JGI IMG/M metagenome (GOLD analysis project Ga0325402, IMG submission 207212) | Populus deltoides microbial communities from Bellville, Georgia, United States - Xylem-PdKOR-R3 | ecosystem: Host-associated > Plants > Phyllosphere > Stem > Wood/Secondary xylem... | reverse complement strand
TTTTGACAGTACCTTCAGGGTCTGGCGGTTTTACTGTGTACTGTGATGCATCCAGGATTGGTTTGGGTTGTGTTTTGATGCAGAATGGTAATGTGATTGCTTATGCCTCGAGAAAGTTGAAGAAGCATGAGCAAAATTACCCCACACATGATTTGGAGATGGCTGCAGTAGTGTTTGCCCTTAAAATTTGGAGACACTACTTGTATGGGGAGACATGTGAGATATTTTCAGATCATAAAAGTCTTCAATATATCTTCCAGCTGAAGGATCTGAATTTGAGATAGAAAAGGTGGATGGAATTGTTAAGTGATTATGATTGCACGAGTCAATATCACCCGGGCAAGGCAAATGTTGTTGTCGATGCCTTAAGCAGAAAATCTATGGGTAGTTTGGCTCATATTCAGGAGGTGAGGAGACCCTTGATTAAAGAGTTACACTGATTATTAGATGAGAGGGTCAGTTTTGAGATTTGTGAATTGGGAGCATTGTTGGCTCACTTTCAGGCTATGTCAAACTTGGTAGACCGAATTAAAGTAGCTCAAATGAAGGATGAGCGACTTTGCAAGATTAGAGATGAGTTGGAGTTAGGGAGAGCTCTGGGTTTTGTTATCCATGAAGATGGTGTGTTGAGATTTGGTTCCAGGTTATGTGTGCCTAAGGTGGATGATTTGAAAAGAGATGTGATGACGAAAGCACACCAAACTGCTTATACTATGCATCCTCAGTTCTCAAGTAGGGTATTTTAAGTCCCATGTTATCTTTGATTTTTTTTTTCTTATTGAACATGTTTTTGCTTCAATTTCAAGAGAAACACTATCATTTGAGGTAATATTAGAAACCATATAATAACTTTTCATCCATTTAAGCTTCTTCCAAGCTGGTTTTTGTTATCTTTACCATAATTATTGCCTTGATCTTGTCACAACAACTATGTTCCTCCTTTATAATCTTTATCATGTTCATTGTTTATTTCTTTTGCAATCAACATCTCCTCCATGATTGATACCTCTTGAAAGTTTGAGCTCATAATTGTTGTTGTTCATTAGACTCTGTTACTTCATGACACTCCCTAACTATAAGGCTGAATTCTTTTACCTGATGCTTAAAAATAAAAGAATAAAATAAAATTATGAGGATGCGTTTTGATTTTGAAGAGATATGATTTGAGATAAGTTGTTTGAGAAAAGTTGATTCAAGAGAAATTGAAGGGTGTGTTGTTTGATTTTGAGGGATATGAATTAAGAAAAGTTATGCATGAGATATTTTTTTTCAGTGGATATATCAGAGTGCGCAACGAAAGCATGGTGCTATATATTGATTTTTTTTTAAGTGGACTTTAAATGATAGTTTAAGAAATACAATTTTAGAGATAAGTTTTAAATAATTTATTTGATCATGATGGTAAGACTTTGGTTCTTAAATTTTAAGTTTCGAGGACGAAACTTTTATAAGATGGGGAGATTGTGATGTCTTGAAAATGAATTAGTAGGAAAGGGCAAACAAGCCCTTGGAGGCTTAGAAGTAAGTATAATTAAATGAGGGGTATTGTGGTAATTGAACAATAGTTGATAAATATAAATAGAAGAAAGAAGAAGAAAGAAAGAGGGATCTGAAAATGGAAGGAGCAAACCGTGAGAGAGAAGGGAGGAGGAAGAAGAAGAAGAGAAAAGAGGGGAAGAGAAGGGAAAAGGGAGAGAAGTAGAGGAAAATAAGTTTAAAGGTAAGATTATGTATAAATGTGTGTTCTTTAAGCTTTAAGTTCTGTTTTGATAAATGTTAGGGTTTTGAATATTGTGTTTTGGGTTTGATTGATGAATTAATTGGAATGTTATGGGTTGATTGTTGTGGGTAATTGGTTAATTAGTTGATTATGAGAGATTGTAGGTAAAAAAGATGATTTTAAGTTATGATTTTATTTGAATGGTGAAATTATGTTAGAAATTAGTAGATGACAGTAGGTAATCTGTGAAATTCTGGGTTTGAGGTTGAAGATGACGAAAATTCAATTTGGTCCCTTAATTTGTGAAATTACAGTTTAGTCCCTAAACTTTGGGAAAATTATAATTTGACCCCTAATTGTATTTTGAGATTCTGGAAAGTGTTATTATGAGGTTAAGGATGATGAATCTCAGTTTGATAATTGATTTGGAATATTTGCAGTTTGGTCCCTCAAATTATGAAAATTACAGTTTAGTCCCCGAACTTTGGAAATATTACAGATTGGTCCCTGTGGAATAAATTGAGATGCTGAACAGAACTGAGGATGGTTTAAGGGAAAGTTCCAGTATAATTAGGAATATATGATATTTTCAATTTGATCCTCTAATTTGACAAATTACGATTTGACCCCTAAAAATTTGATAAAATCACAGTTTGGCCTTTGGGGCATAATTCGAGATTCTGGACAAAGATAAGGACAAATTATGGATAAATTTCAGTATGGTTATGTATTTACAGTTTGGTCCAGTTTTGGTAAAATTACGTTTTGGTCCCTGTTTTGGATAATTGTCGTTATAGTACCTAAACCTAGGAGACTAAACCTGGTTTTCATTTATGCATTGGAATCTTTTATTTGTGTTGCTTTGAGTTGCTTTTGAGTATATTTCGTATATTTATTGTAGGTTCTCCTAACAATCTTCAATAGGTTTTTCGGGTCTTTCATCTGACATTCATTTTGGTTCTATATTTTCCGGGTGAGTGGGATAATCTTTAATATGCATATATGATAAGTAAATATGTATGTTGATTATACAATGAGTACAACTAGTTAATTTCTTGAATATTTATATATATTGCTTATTTTCCGAGTACTCATTTATTTTTGAATTTGCATTTGCAATCTGTTGAACTAGATTCTATTTGATATGATATATGTTTCTCTGAGGATTCTATAAATATCTATTATGCCTTGATATCGGACTTCGCAATCTGTCGAACTAGATTCTATTTGATATGATATACGTTTCTCTGATGATTCTGTAAATATCTATTATGCCTTGATATCGGACTTGTCAGTAACTCCATGCTAACGGAGAGTAGTTAGCCTATGTGCACATAGTATTCTGTAAACCTAGCTGGTGAGAGAGGCATCAGCCTGTGGCGACTGATCATCCCACAGTGGTCACCTTCGGGTGTCATCTGGTCACTTTTGAGTGTCATCTGGTCACCTTTGGGTGTCATCTGGTCACCTTCGGGTGTCATCTGATCTCTGACATGTATTCCACTACGTTATGATAATATGTTTAGTATGTATATGTATATGTATATGAGGATAAAATTCCACTACGTTATGATAATATGTTTAGTATGTATATGTATATGTATATGAGGATAAATTTCCACTACTTTATGATAATATGTTTAGTATGTATATGTATATGAAGATAAATTTCCACTACTTTATGATAATATGTTTAGTATCTAAAATATATATATATAAAATGTATATTAAATATTATTCCCTCACTGAGTTGGTTGAACTCACCCCTCATTCTTAATATTATTTCAGGCTCTTAGTTTCTGCTAGCAGGTGAACTTTGTTGAGTGTTCCTGCTTCTTCAGTTTTGAGTCGGTATGCCTTGCTTATCTTTCAAGGCTGTTTGATTCGATGTCTTAGGCGCTCCACTATTACTTTGTTTTAATTAAGTTTGGATTTTTGACAATGAGTATTATGGATTATTGTTTTTGTTTTAATTACTGATGAGGAGTTTTAAACTATCTTCTGGTTTCATCAGTTTTGAATGATGTAATATTTCTGAAGATTATGAAATGCTGCGTATTTTTGAATAAATTATTCTTTTGATATGTCTGTTTTGAGGCTTAGCGCGGGCGGGGTGTCCTTCCGGCACCGCTCCTGCGTTGCCGGTCACGGACCCGGGATTCGGGTCCTGACAAAGGTGGTATCAGAGCTCGGTTCTTGTTGAATCCCTATAGCTTGGTTTTGTTAAAACTTGGTCTTTTTTTTTTAAAAAAAAAACTTGTAATATGTGGAGCTTAGGATCCTTCTCGCCTTATTGTGATTCCTCATTGTCTTCTTTGAACTTTTTTTTATTGCCGTGTTGATATACATGTGGGGAAATATATATGTATGTGAATGTTTGATATAAATATATCAATGGATATACTATGTATAATATGTGTGTTTTTTATACATGGCTTTGATATAAGTATATTCTTGGATATAATATATGTGGTATACATGTTTTGCATATGTGTGATGTTATACTTGTGTGTGTGAATATTTGATATAAGTATATCTTTGAAAGTATTTGCATAATACATGTATTTGAGTAATAATATTTCTTGAAAATACTTAAGCATAAGTATTTGGTATAAATATATTTTTTGGGAAGTATATATAATATATGTAAATGAGCAGGAAATATATTTTGTAACTATTTATGAAATATATGTATGTGGATATGTGTGTGTGAGATATGGAGTGAGTAATAATTATAAATATTATTTAAATGTATTTTGAATTACTAGAAAAATAACATTATATCTGAAATAAATATGATTTGTTTGTATATCTGATTAGTTATTGTACGATTTTGAAATATAAATTTTATATGAATTTTTAAGTGATTTTGACATATAAATCTAATATAAATTTTTGAGTTAAACAAGTTAGAACACCAACACTAATTTGTGTGAAAGGCTACAAGCAGATCTGAATACTCCATCTATGTCTGATTTTCTGATTTGTAGTGCTCTAAAAGTATGTATATGTGCAAATCATGTTAGTGAGTGTATATTGAATGTAAGTATGTGCTTTTAAGTAATTGAACAACTTATAGTATTTTTGTATTTAAATCTGATTTTACATCATATTTATATCTATATGTGTTATCTTTGGTAAGTATTCTGAAAAATATGTCTAATAATCTTTTTCTATGATATATATATCGTTGACAATATTCAATGAAAAATTTGTGTTTGATAATATTTTTCTGGGTGTGTTTATTTTGATTACTCTTTGAGTCGTGGAAGCTCATCTCTTTCCGCAATATTTTTATTTCAGAAATATAGATTTTAAATGCAGGAGAAAGTTGAAATATGATTAATTAGTTATGGATGATGAGACTGTTATTGGAGAATTACTTATTAAGGTTGTTAATATAGGCTTTTGATTATGATCTATATGTTGATTAATATACTTATCTAAAATTGGGTGATTTGGTACTTTTAGAAATAGTGAGCCTTTTATGTGATATTAGGTATGGATTAGTTGTCAAGACACCATGTCTCAGTTGATTGTTGGAATAAGATAGTAGCTTTCAAACCTAATGAGGATACAAATTTGCTTTTCATGAAGATAGAGTATCATCTCCATCTAGTATTTTCTCGGCCATCACGAGAAGGATGGTACGGAAGGGTATGCATGGGTTTTTGGCTTATGTGCATGATGTGAACATAAAGGTCCCAAGGATGGATCAATGAGGATGTGTATAGACTATAGGCAGTTGAACAAGGTCACTATTAAGAATAGATACACATTCCCTCGCATTGATGATCTTTTTGATCAATTATAAGGAGCTCAATGTTTCTCAAAGATTGATTTGTGATCGGGGTATCACCAGTTGAGGATTAGGAATGAGGATATTCCTAAAACTGCCTTTAGGACTCGTTATGGGCATTACGAGTTCCTAGTGTTGTCTTTTGGGTTAACGAATGCACTAGCGGCTTTTATGGACATGATGAACAGGGTTTTTAGGCCGTTTATTGATAAGTTTGTTATTGTGTTCATTGATGACATCTTGGTGTATTCAAGAAGTGAAGAAGAACATGAAGAGCATTTGAGATTGGTGCTTCAAACTCTGCGAGATCATCAGTTGTATGGAAAGTTCTCGAAGAGTGAGTTTTGGTTAGAGAGTGTTGGGTTTTTGGGACATGTGGTGTCCAAAAATGGGATAGAGGTTGATCCCCAAAAAGTGGAGGCAGTTAAGCAGTGGCCTAGACCAGTTACGGTATCTGAGATTAGGAGTTTCCTGGGTTTAGCAGGATACTACAGGAGATTCGTGGAGAATTTTTCCCGAATCGCTGCTCCGTTGACAAAGTTGACACAGAAAAGTGTTAAGTTTCAATGGTCAGAAGAATGTGAGAAGAGTTTCCTGGAGTTGAAGGAAAGGTTAATTACGGCTCCAATTTTGACAGTACCTTCAGGGTCTGGCGGTTTTACTGTGTACTGTGATGCATCCAGGATTGGTTTGGGTTGTGTTTTGATGCAGAATGGTAATGTGATTGCTTATGCCTCGAGAAAGTTGAAGAAGCATGAGCAAAATTACCCCACACATGATTTGGAGATGGCTGCAGTAGTGTTTGCCCTTAAAATTTGGAGACACTACTTGTATGGGGAGACATGTGAGATATTTTCAGATCATAAAAGTCTTCAATATATCTTCCAGCTGAAGGATCTGAATTTGAGATAGAAAAGGTGGATGGAATTGTTAAGTGATTATGATTGCACGAGTCAATATCACCCGGGCAAGGCAAATGTTGTTGTCGATGCCTTAAGCAGAAAATCTATGGGTAGTTTGGCTCATATTCAGGAGGTGAGGAGACCCTTGATTAAAGAGTTACACTGATTATTAGATGAGAGGGTCAGTTTTGAGATTTGTGAATTGGGAGCATTGTTGGCTCACTTTCAGGCTATGTCAAACTTGGTAGACCGAATTAAAGTAGCTCAAATGAAGGATGAGCGACTTTGCAAGATTAGAGATGAGTTGGAGTTAGGGAGAGCTCTGGGTTTTGTTATCCATGAAGATGGTGTGTTGAGATTTGGTTCCAGGTTATGTGTGCCTAAGGTGGATGATTTGAAAAGAGATGTGATGACGAAAGCACACCAAACTGCTTATACTATGCATCCTCAGTTCTCAAGTAGGGTATTTTAAGTCCCATGTTATCTTTGATTTTTTTTTTCTTATTGAACATGTTTTTGCTTCAATTTCAAGAGAAACACTATCATTTGAGGTAATATTAGAAACCATATAATAACTTTTCATCCATTTAAGCTTCTTCCAAGCTGGTTTTTGTTATCTTTACCATAATTATTGCCTTGATCTTGTCACAACAACTATGTTCCTCCTTTATAATCTTTATCATGTTCATTGTTTATTTCTTTTGCAATCAACATCTCCTCCATGATTGATACCTCTTGAAAGTTTGAGCTCATAATTGTTGTTGTTCATTAGACTCTGTTACTTCATGACACTCCCTAACTATAAGGCTGAATTCTTTTACCTGATGCTTAAAAATAAAAGAATAAAATAAAATTATGAGGATGCGTTTTGATTTTGAAGAGATATGATTTGAGATAAGTTGTTTGAGAAAAGTTGATTCAAGAGAAATTGAAGGGTGTGTTGTTTGATTTTGAGGGATATGAATTAAGAAAAGTTATGCATGAGATATTTTTTTTCAGTGGATATATCAGAGTGCGCAACGAAAGCATGGTGCTATATATTGATTTTTTTTTAAGTGGACTTTAAATGATAGTTTAAGAAATACAATTTTAGAGATAAGTTTTAAATAATTTATTTGATCATGATGGTAAGACTTTGGTTCTTAAATTTTAAGTTTCGAGGACGAAACTTTTATAAGATGGGGAGATTGTGATGTCTTGAAAATGAATTAGTAGGAAAGGGCAAACAAGCCCTTGGAGGCTTAGAAGTAAGTATAATTAAATGAGGGGTATTGTGGTAATTGAACAATAGTTGATAAATATAAATAGAAGAAAGAAGAAGAAAGAAAGAGGGATCTGAAAATGGAAGGAGCAAACCGTGAGAGAGAAGGGAGGAGGAAGAAGAAGAAGAGAAAAGAGGGGAAGAGAAGGGAAAAGGGAGAGAAGTAGAGGAAAATAAGTTTAAAGGTAAGATTATGTATAAATGTGTGTTCTTTAAGCTTTAAGTTCTGTTTTGATAAATGTTAGGGTTTTGAATATTGTGTTTTGGGTTTGATTGATGAATTAATTGGAATGTTATGGGTTGATTGTTGTGGGTAATTGGTTAATTAGTTGATTATGAGAGATTGTAGGTAAAAAAGATGATTTTAAGTTATGATTTTATTTGAATGGTGAAATTATGTTAGAAATTAGTAGATGACAGTAGGTAATCTGTGAAATTCTGGGTTTGAGGTTGAAGATGACGAAAATTCAATTTGGTCCCTTAATTTGTGAAATTACAGTTTAGTCCCTAAACTTTGGGAAAATTATAATTTGACCCCTAATTGTATTTTGAGATTCTGGAAAGTGTTATTATGAGGTTAAGGATGATGAATCTCAGTTTGATAATTGATTTGGAATATTTGCAGTTTGGTCCCTCAAATTATGAAAATTACAGTTTAGTCCCCGAACTTTGGAAATATTACAGATTGGTCCCTGTGGAATAAATTGAGATGCTGAACAGAACTGAGGATGGTTTAAGGGAAAGTTCCAGTATAATTAGGAATATATGATATTTTCAATTTGATCCTCTAATTTGACAAATTACGATTTGACCCCTAAAAATTTGATAAAATCACAGTTTGGCCTTTGGGGCATAATTCGAGATTCTGGACAAAGATAAGGACAAATTATGGATAAATTTCAGTATGGTTATGTATTTACAGTTTGGTCCAGTTTTGGTAAAATTACGTTTTGGTCCCTGTTTTGGATAATTGTCGTTATAGTACCTAAACCTAGGAGACTAAACCTGGTTTTCATTTATGCATTGGAATCTTTTATTTGTGTTGCTTTGAGTTGCTTTTGAGTATATTTCGTATATTTATTGTAGGTTCTCCTAACAATCTTCAATAGGTTTTTCGGGTCTTTCATCTGACATTCATTTTGGTTCTATATTTTCCGGGTGAGTGGGATAATCTTTAATATGCATATATGATAAGTAAATATGTATGTTGATTATACAATGAGTACAACTAGTTAATTTCTTGAATATTTATATATATTGCTTATTTTCCGAGTACTCATTTATTTTTGAATTTGCATTTGCAATCTGTTGAACTAGATTCTATTTGATATGATATATGTTTCTCTGAGGATTCTATAAATATCTATTATGCCTTGATATCGGACTTCGCAATCTGTCGAACTAGATTCTATTTGATATGATATACGTTTCTCTGATGATTCTGTAAATATCTATTATGCCTTGATATCGGACTTGTCAGTAACTCCATGCTAACGGAGAGTAGTTAGCCTATGTGCACATAGTATTCTGTAAACCTAGCTGGTGAGAGAGGCATCAGCCTGTGGCGACTGATCATCCCACAGTGGTCACCTTCGGGTGTCATCTGGTCACTTTTGAGTGTCATCTGGTCACCTTTGGGTGTCATCTGGTCACCTTCGGGTGTCATCTGATCTCTGACATGTATTCCACTACGTTATGATAATATGTTTAGTATGTATATGTATATGTATATGAGGATAAAATTCCACTACGTTATGATAATATGTTTAGTATGTATATGTATATGTATATGAGGATAAATTTCCACTACTTTATGATAATATGTTTAGTATGTATATGTATATGAAGATAAATTTCCACTACTTTATGATAATATGTTTAGTATCTAAAATATATATATATAAAATGTATATTAAATATTATTCCCTCACTGAGTTGGTTGAACTCACCCCTCATTCTTAATATTATTTCAGGCTCTTAGTTTCTGCTAGCAGGTGAACTTTGTTGAGTGTTCCTGCTTCTTCAGTTTTGAGTCGGTATGCCTTGCTTATCTTTCAAGGCTGTTTGATTCGATGTCTTAGGCGCTCCACTATTACTTTGTTTTAATTAAGTTTGGATTTTTGACAATGAGTATTATGGATTATTGTTTTTGTTTTAATTACTGATGAGGAGTTTTAAACTATCTTCTGGTTTCATCAGTTTTGAATGATGTAATATTTCTGAAGATTATGAAATGCTGCGTATTTTTGAATAAATTATTCTTTTGATATGTCTGTTTTGAGGCTTAGCGCGGGCGGGGTGTCCTTCCGGCACTGCTCCTGCGTTGCCGGTCACGGACCCGGGATTCGGGTCCTGACAGGTATATTGATAATACAAGATGAAGAAGTTGATCTTACTTGTTGTTTTTGCTGCTCCAAGATCGATTTTGTCAAAGACCTGCCTTTCCCGCAGAACAAGAATCTAACAGTTAGCTACACCACAACCACAGGTAATAATGGACAGACGACAAGCACAGGTAATAATGGACAGACTATTAACAGTACTAACCAAGTTATCTTCATCCCTGTGCTAAATCGGCCACTGTCTTCCAACTGATACTACGTGATCGAGCGTCAAGGGAAGCATAAAGGGT
>Ga0325402_1007564_pt1 | contig 10317 bp, 7 predicted proteins | sample PopdelMetagenome_22_FD_207212 | JGI IMG/M metagenome (GOLD analysis project Ga0325402, IMG submission 207212) | Populus deltoides microbial communities from Bellville, Georgia, United States - Xylem-PdKOR-R3 | ecosystem: Host-associated > Plants > Phyllosphere > Stem > Wood/Secondary xylem... | reverse complement strand
AGTGGTATGACCCGAACTTACATCGTCAGCGTGGAGCAGGGATTCCACGCTACCCCAAGGAAAACAACCATCTGAAACTCGTTGAAAAATTTAGGCGCAATCCAAAGGTCGGATCAAAAAGTTATGGACCTTTTCAGCCGATACAGTGGTCGCGTCAGTGGTACGACCTGAACGGACATCGTCGGCGTGCAGTAGCTATTCCATGCTACTCTAAGGAAAACAGCCTACGGAAACCCCTCTAAAAATTTGAGCGCGATCCAATGGTTGTATCTAAAGTTATACTTTTTCAGCCAATACTTTGGTCTCGGCGGTGGTACGACCAAAATGAACTTTGTGAACGTGGAGGGATTCCATGCTACTCCAACGAAAACTGCCTACGAAAACTCTTTTAAAAATTTAGGCGCGATCCAACGATCGGATCAAAAGTTATGGACCTTTTCAACCGGTACTATGGTCGCGTTGGTTGTATGCCCCAAAGGACGTCGTCGGCGTGGAGAAGTGATCCACGCTACTCCAAGAAAAACAGCCTACGGAAACTCTACAAATTTGGGCGTGATCTAACAGTCGGATCAAAAGTTATAGACCTTTTGAGCCGGTACTCTGGTCGCGTCGGTAGTATGCCCCAACTGACGTCGCTGGCGCGCAGTAGCGATTACATGCTACTCAAAGGAAAACAGCCTACGGAAACTCCTCTAAAAATTTAGGCGTGATCCAACAGTCGGATAAAAGCTATACACCTTTTGAGCCGGTATTCTGGTTGTGTCCATGCTATGCCCCAACGAACGTCATCGGCGTGCAGTAGCGATTACATGGTACTCAAAGGAAAATAGCCTACGGAAACTCTAAAAATTTAAGCGCGATCAAAAGTATGGACCTTTTCAGCCGGTACTGCAGTCAACTCGGTGGTACGACACGAACGGACATCATTGGCATGGAGTAGGGATCCACGCTACTTCAAGGATGACAGCCTACGAAAAGTCCTCTGAAAATTTAGGCGCGATCCAACGGTCGGATCAAAAGTTATAGACCTTTGGAGCCGGTACTCTGGTCGTGTTAGTGGAATGCCCCAACGAATGTCGTCGGCGTGCAGTAGCGATTCCATGCTACTCAAAGGAAAACAGCCTACGGAAACTCCTTTAAAACTTTGAGCGCGATCCAATGGTCGGATCAAAAGTTATAGACCTTTTCAGCTGGTATTTTGGACACGGCGGTGGTACGACCTGCATGGACATCATCGGCATGGAGTAGGGATTCCACGCTACTCCAAGGAAAACAGCCTACTAAAACTCCTTCAAAAATTTGGGCGCGATCCAACAGTCGGATCAAAAGTTATCGACATTTTGAGCCGGTACTCTGGTCATGTCGATGGCACACACCAACGGATGTTGTCGGCGTGCATTAGCGATTCCAGTCTACTCAAAGGAAAACAGCCTACAGAAACTCCTCAAAAAGGTCGATACCTACTCAAAAAATTGGATCGCACCCAAATTTTTAGAGGAGTTTCCATAGGCAGTTTTCCTTTGAGTAGCGTGGAATCCCTACTCCACCCCGACGATGTCTGTTCGTGTCGTACCACTGATGCGACTAGAGTACCGACTTAAAAGGTCGATAACTTTTGATCCGACTGTTCGATCGTGCCTAAATTTTTAAAGGAGTTTCTGTAGGCTGTTTTCGTTGGAGTAGCATGGAATCCCTACTCCACTCCAACGAAGTCCGTTCGGGTCGTACTACCGACGCGACCAAAGTACCGGCTGAAAATGTTCGTAACTTTTGATACGACCGTTGGATCGTGCCTAAATTTTTAGAGGAGTTTCCGTAGGTTGTTTTGCTTGGAGTAGCATGGAATCCCTACTACACGTCGGCGAAGTCCGTTCAGGTCGTACCACCAACGGGACCAAAGTACCAGCTAAAAAGGTCCATAACTTTTGATCCGACCATTGGATTTTGCCCAAATGTTTTAAGGAGTTTCCGTAGGCTGTTTTCCTTTAAGTAGCATAGAATCGCTACTACATGCCGACAACATCCATATGGGCGTGCCAATGACACGACCAGAGTACCTGCTCAAAAGGTCGATAACTTTTCATCCGACTGTTGGATCGCGCCCAAATTTTTAGATGAGTTTTTATAGGCTGTTTTCCTTGGTGTAGCATGGAATCCCTACTCCACGCCGAAGAAGTCCGTTCAGGTCGTACCACTAATGGGACCAAAGTACTAGCTAAAAAGGTCCATAACTTTTGATCCAACCGTTGGATTTCGCCCAAATATTTTAAGGAGTTTCCATAGGTTGTTTTCCTTTAAGTAGCATGGAATCGCTACTACACGACGACGACATCTGTATGGGCGTGCCAACGACACGACCAGAGTACCTGCTCAAAAGGTTGATAACTTTTGATTCGACCGTTGGATCGTGTCTAAATTTTTAGATGAGTTTCCATAGGTTGTTTTCCTTGGTGTAGCATGAAATCCTTACTCCATGCCGATGAAGTCCGTTCGGGTCGTACCATCGATGCAACCAAAGTACCGGCTGAAAAGGTCCATAACTTTTGATCTGACTGTTGGATTGCGCTCAAATTTTTAAAGGAGTTTCCGTAGGATGTTTTCCTTGATGTAGCATGGAATCCCTACTCCACGCCGACGACGTCCGTTGGGGCGTACCACCGACACAACCAATGTAAACCCCTGGTTATAATTTTTCTAGACTATAAGACCAAGAGGGGGTCAATGTTCAAATAATAGAAGGTTAGGGGTTATGTACAAATTATAAAATGACCCCTAACGTGAAACCCTTTAAATTTATAATTTAGATATGCTTATGACTCGGTGAAAACTTTGTAAACCCCAACAAAAGACTTCACCATGATGAATTGAATAATGAGAAATAAAATAGAAATGGTGATAAATTGTAAAACTCCCGAGCAAATTTTATGATATTAATAAAATTATTGATAATTCAGAATCGAGAATGAGATGAGATAGTTAAAATAAAAAAAATTGAATGGTATTGAATTATTAGAAAAGAAATTTTAGAGAGAGATTTTTTTTGCATAGTATTTTAAAAACGGACCGAGAAAAGACATTTGGTTGAAGAAAAAGATACCCAAACTTGATATAAGGTTGTTTTAGTAAATATGGATAGATTTGCTATATAAATAGCAAAATTATGCAGAAAAAAAAAGAGGATGGCCGAATGAAAAAAAAAAGGGAGAGAGTGAGAGAGAGTATCTTGAGAGCAGACACTAAAACGGCCATATCTCTGGATTACACCGTTGGATTAATCTGGTTTTTGGATATGTGATGGTTCTTACCACCCTCTAACATCTGACCCCTGCGATCTGAATGTTCTGGTTTGGTGTGAGAGATATAGCCCTCGCAACATTTCTAGGAAAACCTGCCTACAGGTCAGTCATGGTCACTGGCATTTTCCGCCTTTATCCACCGTTGGATCCTACTCAAATTTTGATATGTTGGTCATATTGATGATTTATTCATTATGAACGGTGGAGATCGGTATTAGAGACTTCTACAAGGAGGAATTCATCGTAGAACAGTATATTGTTAATTTTTAGGTCTGTTTGGTTTTGTTTCGATCTAGAAAGATCTATCCATTAAAAGTCTATGAGTTTTTGTTATGTGGTGCATGACATAATGGTAGTTAAATTCACCGTTGGATTGCATTCATTCTGATTGAGTTGGGAGAAACGGGAGCCTTACTGAAACATTGTTTTTAAGTTAGGTTAGCAAAAATGAAATGAATGGAAAGTGTGGTGGCTTGATTTGTGTTTAACCATCAAAAACATGCTAATTATGATTTAAATTGAAGAAAATCCTTAGTGTCTTTCCTTAGGCATGTTTGACAATAATATTGATAGTAGGAAAAGGGAGATATTGGTTGTCTCAATATATGTATTGCGGTTTAACAGTTTTATCACCTACCTTTCGACTGTGGTTAGGGAACCAAAATGATAAAATTCCAGATTGGTTTCTTCACAAAGGTTGTAGATATGGATGTTATCTTTTAAACAAACTTGACCTCGTATAACAAAAAATGAAAGAAGGGTCGAACTGTCTTGTATTTGACAGAATTTGTTGAGTACTATAACAGGTAATTTCAGGGGTGTTGAGGGCAGAATTGGTTTTCCGATCCTTCAGTAGAGTTGTAGAACCGTGTCTTATCTTTTCAAGGAGCCAAACCACACTTAAAACCAAATTCTATAACTTTACTTATTAATTAAATGGTAAATAGTGTTCTCGAGTGAAATCTATTCTAGAAAGTGTAATGAGGTTGTTGAAGGAAATAATCGGAAAATGAAATTAAAACATGGTGATGAATTCATGTGATTGAGATTGCAATAGTATGAGAACACACATTGTGATAAAATTAGAAGAGGGTACTAATTATATCTCTTGATTCTCAAACAGAAAAGATGTATGGAGCAGGGTCGTCAGTAGTTAAAGGGACTCGATCGGTTGGGGAAACAAGTAAGTGCATCGCACCTTGTCTTTTCAATTTGTGTAAATTCATTGATAAATTTCAAAATTTATTGTTTTATTGCTTCGATAAACATTGAAATGAATATGAGTACCTTTGCATACATTGATGTGTATCAACTAGTTCTGATAATTGGATTGGATACGAGTGTCTTACGTACATTGACGTGTATCAAACTTATGATGATATTATTGGAATGAATAAGAGTACCTTGCGTACAATGGTATAGATCAATTAGTTAGGATAAGTTAGCTCTTAAAAAAAAGATATTTTTGATACTCTTATATGGTATGTGATATGACTAGGGGTCGAGATAAAGAGAAAAGGTTGAATTGTGGATGTTGTGTGTAAATGGAAAAGTTGATAAATTTGGTTAGATTCGTCTCCTGACTCGTGGAGAGAATTCGAGTAGAAGGATGAGGGAATTAGGATTAGGTTCCTTCATAATAATTGTAGTTTTGGATGTTGACTAACTAAGAAACTGGTCTTGCTCAATTTGGAGCTATAAAACTCTAGTTATGGGCCACCAACCGAGACTGGGTCATGACAGACCCTATAGGGTAGTAGGTCTAATTTGTTGACAAATAATTTCAAGTGTCTTGAGGGCAAAACTGGGTTCTCCTCCCTTCATGGGACTTGTGGCCCTGTGTCTTAGCTTTCCGACGAGACCAACATCGCTTGAAACGGAGTCCTAGAACTCCAGATATAGTCAAAACTCTGAGGAGAGGTTGGAATACGACCTCTACTGGCAGGTTCAGAAAGTCGCTAAAGCGACTATTTAGACGCATTAAAGGGTGAAAATTTGGGTTCTTTCCCTTCAGGAAACATGTGATATTATATCTTAGCTTCGAAAAGAAACGAGCCATGTTCGAAATGAAATTTTATAATGATAACTATGGTCGGACAAAGAATGACAATATTAATGAATGAAATTGGCATGGACTAGCATACATTTAGTGTATGGTAGGATCCCGGGTAAGGGGATCACAATGCATCGATGCCTAAGGGGCATGGACTAGCATACATTTAGTGTATGGTAGGATCCCGGGTAAGGGGATCACCATGCATAGACATATTTAGTGTATGCTAGGATCCCGGGTAAGGGGATCACCATGCATCGATGCCTATGGGGCATGGACTAGCATAGATTTAGTGTATGCTAGGATCCCGAGTAAGGGGATCACCATGCATCGATGCCTATGGGGCATGGACTAGCATATATTTAGTGTATGCTAGGATCCCGGGTAAGGGGATCACCATGAATCGATGCCTATAGGACATCGACTAGCATACATTTAGTGTATGCTAGGGTCCCGGGTAAAGGGGATTGCTAAGCATTGACGCCTACGAGGTGATGATGATACTGGTGAAATTGGTATTGACAATGGAGAAGTGAATGGAATATGATTACATGTTTGCCTTTTTTAAATTGTTGAATATTTGTGTTACTATACTTATTGTGATATTCATGTTTCAATAATATATATTTTGTTTCAGGACCATCGCGTGCACGACAGGAGTAGATCCTAGCTTTTGTTGACTTTTTGTTATGTAGTTCTAGGGAGTATATCCTTATATTTTGAAATATTAAAACATTTATATAACTTAATTTATATAATGGATGTTTTAAACTTGAATAGATGAACTTAACTCTGAAATTCATATAATCATGTTTCATGTATGCGTGTTTATCTCATTTATTCCTCCATAATGATATTTCTTGTTCAATGTATGTTATAAATATTATGGTTGTGATGATGATGATGATGTTTGTGGAATTGAGACTCAAGACGATTGGGTTGTGATTGAGTTATGAGATGTGAAATATTAGAAGTGCAAACAGGGTATATGTAGATAACGTGGGACCTCCCGGTATAGGGGAGACTCTGCCGAAATTTCGGTGGAAATTTCGGTAGATTTTTATATGAGAACTGTAGAAAAAAAAATCACTTGTTTTTTCACGTACCAAATCATAGAAAAATAATTATAAATGTAATGAATGTATGGGGTGTTACAACCAAAGTACCGTCTCAAAAGATCTATAACTTTTGATCCTATCGTTGTATCGCGCCGAAATTTTTAGAGGAATTTCCATAGGCTGTTTTCCTTGGAGTAACGTGGAATCCTACTCCACGCCAACGATGTCCGTTCGGGTCGTACCACCAACGGGACCAAAGTATCGACTGAAAAGGTCCACAACTTTCGATCCGACCGTTGGATCGCGCTTAAATTTTTAGAGGAGATTTCATAGGCTGTTTTCCTTTGAGTAGCATGGAATCAGTACTGCACACCGACGACGTCCGTTGGGGAGTTCCCCCGACAAGACCGGAGTACCGGCTTAAAAGGTCTATAACATTTGATCCTACCGTTGTACATGCCGTCTGTTTAGGTCGTACCCACGACACGACCAGAGTACCGGCTCAAAAGGTCGATAACTTTTGATCCGACCGTTGGATCGCGCCCAAATTTTTAGACAAGTTTCCATAGGCTCTTTTCCTAGGAGTAGCATGGAATCCCTACTCCACGCCAACGAAGACTGTTTGGGTCGTACCACCGACGGGACCAAAGTACCGGCTGAAAAGGTCCGTAACTTTTAATCCGACCGTTGGATCTCGCCCAAATTTTTTAAGGAGTTTCCATAGGCTTTTTTCCTTTAAGTAGCATGGAATCACTACTGCACGCCGACGACATTCGTTGGGGCGTGCTGACGAGCCAACGACACGACCAAAGTACCGGCTCAAAAGGTCTATAACTTTTGATCCGATCATTGGATCGCACCCAAATTTTTAGAGTTTTCTGTAGGCTATTTTCCTTGGAGTAGCATGGAATCCCTACTCCACACCGACGCTGTCAGTTCGGGTCGGACCACCAACGCGACAACAGTACCGGCTGAAAAGCTCCATAACTTTTGATCCTACAGTTGGATCGTGCTCAAAGTTTTATAGGACTTTTCGTAGGCTGTTTTCCTTATAGTAGCATGGTATCCCTACTCCATGCCGATGAAATCCGTTCGGTTCGTACCACCGATGAGACCAAAGTACTGGTTAAAAGGTCCATAACTTTTGATCCGACTGTTGGATCGCGCCTAAATTTTTTGAGGACTTTCCGTAGGCTATTTTCTTTGAAGTAGTGTGGAATTCTTACTCCACACCGACGATGTCCGTGGGGGTGCACCATCGACGCAACCACAGTATCGGCTGAAAAGGTCCATAACTTTTGATCTGACCGTTGGATCTTGCTCAAATTCTTAGAGGAGATTCTGTAGGCTGTTTTCCTTAGAGTAGCATGGAATAGGTATTGCACATCGACGATGTTCGTTGGGGCGTTCCCCCGACACGACCGGAGTACCGGCTCAAAAGGTTGATAACTTTTGATCCAACCGTTGGATCTTGCTCAAATTTTTAAAGGAGATTCCGTAGGCTGTTTTCCTTTGAGTAGCATGGAATCCCTATAGCACGTCGACAACGTCCGTTGGGGCGTTCCCCTGACACGATCAGAGTACCGGCTTAAAAGGTCGATAACTTTTGATCCGATAGTTGGATCGCGCTTAAATTTTTAGAGGAGTTTCCGTATGCTCTTTTCCTTGGAGTAACATGGAATCCCTACTCTACGCCAACGAAGTCTGTTGGGGACGTACCACTAACGCGACCAAAGCACCGGCTGAAAAGGTCCATAACTTTTGATACGACCTTTGGACCGCGCCTAAATTTTTAGAGGAGTTTTGTAGGCTGTTTTCCTTGCTGTAGCATGGAATACCTACTCAACACAGACGAAGTCCGTTCGGGTCGCACCACCGACGCAACCAAAGTACCGGCCGAAAAGGTACTTTTGATCCAATCGTTGGATTGCGCCCAAATTTTTAGAGGAGTTTTCGTAGGCTGTTTTGCTTGGAGTAGCATGGAATCCCTACTCCACACCGACGAAGTCCGTTCAGGTCGTACCACCGACGGGACCAAAATACCAGCTAAAAAGGTCCATAACTTTTGATCCGACCGTTGGATCGCGCCTAAATTTTTAGAGGAGTTTCCGTAGGCTATTTTCCTTGGAGTAGCATGGAATCGCTACGCCACTTCGATGACGTCCGTTGGGGCATTCCACCACCACGAATAGAGTACCGGCTCAAAAGGTCTACAACTTTTGATCCGGTAGTGGGATCGCGCCTAAATTTTTAGAGGAATTTCCGTATGCTGTTTTCCTTGGAGTAGTGTGGAATCCCTACTCCACACCGACGTTGTTCGTTCGGGTAGTACCACCGACGCGACTGTAGTACCGAATGAAAAGGACCATAAGTTTTGATCCGACGATGGGATCGCGCCAAAATTTTTAGACGAGTTTTCGTTTGCTGTTTTCCTTGGAGTAGCGTGGAAACCCTACTCCTCGGCGATGATGTCCGTTCGGGTCGTACCACTGACACGACAATAATACCAGCTGAAAAGGTCCATAAGTTTTGATCCGACTGTTGGATCGCGCCCAAATTTTTAGAGGAGTTTCAGTTGGCTGTTTTCCTTGGTGTAGCGTGGAAACTCTACTCCTCGGCTACGATGTCCGTTGGGTCGTACCACCAACACGACCAAAGTACTGGCTGAAAAAGTTCATGACTTTTGATCCGACCGTTGGACCGCGCCCAAATTTTTAGAGGAGTTTCCGTAAGCTGTTTTCCTTGGAGTAGCATGGAATCCCTACTCCATGCCGACGATATCCGTTCAGGCCGTACCACCGATGCGACTACAGTACAAGCTAAAAAAGTCCATAAGTTTTGATCCGAACGTTGGATCGCGCTCAAAGTTTTAGAGGACTTTTCGTAGGCTGTTTTCCTTGGAGTAGCATGGAATCGCTTCTGCATGCCGACGATGTTCGTTGGGGCGTTCCACCGATACGACCAGAGTACATGCTCAAAAGGTACATAACTTTTTATCCGACCGTTGGATCGCATCTAAATTTTTAAAGGAGTTGCCGCAGGTTGTATTCCTTGGAGTAGCATGGAATTGCTATTGTTTGCAGACGACGTCCGTGGGGGCATACCACCGACACGACCATAGTACCGGCTCAACAGGTCTATAACTCTTGATCCGACCGTTGGATCGCACCTAATTTTTTAGAGTTTTCATAGGTTCTTTTCCTTGGAGTAGCGTGGAATCCCTACTCCACACTAACGACGTTCGTTGGGGCGTAGCACCGACACGACCAAAATACCGCCTCAAAAGGTCTATAACTTTTGATCCTACCATTGTATTGCGCCCAAAATTTTAAAGGAGTTGTCATAGGCTGTATTCCATGGAGAAGAATGGAATCGCTACTCCACTCCAACGATTTCCGTTCGGGTCGTACCACCGACGCGTCCAAAGTAACGGTTGAAAAGGTCCAGAACTTTTGATCCCACCGTCAGATCGCGCCCAAACTTTTAGAGGAGTTTTCGTTGGCTGTTTTCCTTGGAGTAGCGTGGAATCCCTACTCCTCACAGACAATATCCGTTCGGGGGTCGTACCATCGATATGACAGTAGTACCGGCTGAAAAGGTTAATAAGTTTTGATTCGACCATTGGATCACGCTAAAGATTTTAGAGGAGTTTGCGTAGGCTGTTTTCTTTGGAGTAGCATGGAATCGCTACGCCATGCCGACGACGTCTGTTGGGGCGTTCCACCACCACGACTAGAGTATTTGCTCAAAAGGTCTATATCTTTTGATCCTACCGTTGTATCGCGCCTAAAATTTTAAAGGAGTTGTCGTAAGCTGTATTCCTTAGAGTGGCATGCAATCACTACTCCACAACAACGATGTTCGTTCGGGTCGTACCACCGATGCGACCAAAGTACCGGCTGAAAAGGTC
>Ga0325402_1007562_pt1 | contig 10318 bp, 9 predicted proteins | sample PopdelMetagenome_22_FD_207212 | JGI IMG/M metagenome (GOLD analysis project Ga0325402, IMG submission 207212) | Populus deltoides microbial communities from Bellville, Georgia, United States - Xylem-PdKOR-R3 | ecosystem: Host-associated > Plants > Phyllosphere > Stem > Wood/Secondary xylem... | reverse complement strand
CATATTCTTGCCTACTAGCAAATAAGTTTTGAAGTTCTTGCAAAATTGATTGAAATACAGCAATGTAATTGATGTGATTTGTTTTGTTGAGTTGTTATGTGCTTTCTTCTCCCTTTGACCTTCTTTAAAGAGGAAAAACATTGTGAGGTAACCATCCATTTTCTTCATTCTTCCTAATTTTAAAGATAAATACTTCTTCATTCCTCTACATACCATGTCTGTTTTCCTTAACAGATCTAAATCAACTCTACTCCATGTTTATTTTCCTTGACAAATCTATATTAACTCTACTTCTTATTCTAATTTCCCTTCTCACTTGATTCAAACTTTGTTTTCCCTTGTATAATAATATTTCAGCTCATAACCAAATCCTAGTTCAGCTCATAACCAAAATACTGTTCTTCTTAATTTAGTTTGATTTTTGTGACACTCTTATCAAGTCTACCCTTCCTTAAATCTATCTTTCTTATCTTTCCTATCTTTCCTAGACTATATAACAATTAGATTATGAAAGTAAATCCATTCAATTATAAAAGTGAAAATATTTCATTTATTATCAATTAAGGAGAACATATTTTAGAAAGAAAAACCCTTTTATTAATGTGAACCTAATATGAAACTAGATAGTTTACTGTAGTGAGATAAAAACAAACTATGCCTCCTAAGACATCCATTTCCCAACATCTTTGATTAATATAACTGAGTCACAGCACCACCAAACAGCCTACAAAGCTTTCCCTTTCTCGACTTTCTTCACATTTGGCATCTAAGACGAGTGTTGCTGGACCCATTCTACTAGGGTTAGGATGCCAAATCCTGTTGCGGTGCGCTTCTTCTCACTGGATACAGGACCAGCCATGTCAATGTGCATCCATTGAACCTTCTCATCAACAAACTGCAAAATCAGAGATGTTTTTTCAGGATTTCCTGGGATGTGAGATGATATGATGCCAAGAACCAAGCACTTACGACTGAAAAATTATCAAAGTTTTCTTTCTTTTTTCAAAAAAAAAAAAAGATATATACAAGGAATAACTTGATTTTTGTCAAGCTTAAAGTGGAAACAACCACAGTGCTTTGTGGTGCATTAGAAGCCTCGCCGGTTCTTCATCCAAAGGTGGTAGGCGACATTCCCTACCAAAACCTGTTCACAGTGTCTGTCCCAACTTAGACAGAACTCCAAAGGTGGTAGGCGACATTCCCTACCAAAACCTGTTCACAGTGTCTGTCCCAACTTAGACAGAACTCCAAAGGTGGTAGGCGACATTCCCTACCAAAACCAGTTGACAGTGTCTATCCCAACTTAGACAGAGTACCTTCTGGATGACAACATGCATTCAAGAATATTTAGAGAAACCACTTATTGTTTGGTACATTACCCAGAGTTCCAGACAATTTCAGCTTGAATTGCAGATATCCCATATCCAACACTTCTACATTGATAGGATATTGTTACTATAGAAAATAATGGAAAATATCCCAAGTAGATGAGCTCTACACATGGTTGCATACCCAACTGGACACTGCTTTGCAAGTCCATGTAACATGGGTAAGGGCATTGTAAAGAACAAAAATAAAAATTGGACAGACAACTACAAGAATAGGCAGTGGATTATCATGATCACGTACCTGTTTCAAAAACAGAGCTGCCGTGATAGCACCACCCTGACGAGCACCAGTGTTTACCATATCTGCTACTCCTGACTTCATGGACTCCCAGTAACTTTCCTCTAATGGCATCCTCCAGAGTTTCTCTCCGCTGGCCTCTGCTGCTGTGAATACCTCATTTGCCAACTCATCACTGGGTGTAAAAACACCTGCATAAGAAAAGGTTTTCCATTATTTAAACAACAGGCAATTGAGTAATCTGGTCTTGAAAGGGTGTCAGTTCCATAAATGACCACAACTACCAAAGTTTACTAGCCACCATGTTAATGTCTTTGAGACACTAGCAGACTTGAGTTTAGAAGTTATAAACAGTTTTCTACAAACTGCATAGACAACTAATGCATGACCACATCTTTTTCTGGTGACAGACTGCATTTAAACCTCTAGGTACTTTTATCATAACAGCTGTGTATTTGTTCAGCAGTCAAAAACTTGCTGTTCAGCAAAACCCCCACCCCTCCCTTCTCCCAACTATAGAAAGAAAAAGAATTTCTTAAAATTCTATCCCCATTAGAATCGGACTTCCCAGCATGATTAATAAAAATGTGTTCAAAAACTTGCTTTTCAGCACAACCCTGCAGGATTATTGAAAACATGTGTGTACCTGCAATTGAGGGCCCGAGAGCAACTCTACAGGCTCCAGTTAGTGTTGCCAAGTCAATTATCTGCAAAATAATTAATAACATTCAGCAAAATTCCAAATCCAAACTAAACGATCATGACTATCAGCATGCTACATCCTTACTGTGTTAGCTTTAGCAATGATAATATGAGGTCATACAACTACAATTTTGATTGCTGATCAAATATCAAGGTACAGAAAGTTCAGCTTAGGTAGCATATGAAAATTAAACAACTCCTACCCAGTAAACATGTATTTTAGCACGACCATTCCAAAGCATACAAAAATTTTCATCTGATTGTCACAATATTATATTTAAATGGTACCTTCTCTACACCCTGGTTACAGGCATAAACTAAAGCATCTGCAAGTGTAAGTCTGCCTTCAGCATCAGTGTTGTTCACCTGCAACGAGATTATCCAGCAAGATATTACATAACTGGCCGAAGGACTTATAAGAATTTTATCCAACCTTCTAAAGATATGAAGACAAAAGGCTCTACATCCTTTTGGACTTTTTTGCCACGTATTTAAATGTACAAATAAACTACTTAGTGACAGCAATAGTAAAGGCTTATCTCTCTTTTGATGCTTTTATTTTATTTAATTCTTTTATTGTACCCTTTTGATGCATTGACAATAAGAAACTAAATGCATATATATAAAAAAAAAACCCCTTACAGACAACAAAAGGCATCACTAAAGGGGTCACTAACAAGAGGAGAAGAAAACCAAAACTGGAATGTTTGCAGTTAACAGAAAAACCATAGCTACCTGGCACAAACCCAACAAGTCACAGCTAAACTTTTCTATTGATACTAGAGAATGAATCAGAAAGTCCATATCATAAAACGGTGCGAGATAGCCGGCTTCTGGGATTTGTACTTGCCTAATTCAACCAACACTAACCTGAATTATTGCTGTCTCTACTTACAATGACTAACAGAAAACAAACAGGACATGCTTTTTAACAAAATGACTTGATTAAAATATTACAATATTGCAGGATGCACAAATTCCAATAGTGAGGTTACCATTGTTGGGTGGTGATGGTTGGGGGTTGGGGTGAGGTGATGACAACCAGAGACTCTTAAATGTATGTCTAATCCATGCAAAACACAATACTCAATCAAATAAAAAGAGCTTCTATTTTTGTCCAATTTTTTTCCCTGCAAGATGATGAAGCTATACCTCAATTGTCTTTCCATTAGAGGCTGTAACTATATCTCCTGGCCTCATACCAGTTCCACTGATCATATTCTCGCAAGCTGCAACAATGAAATGGACCTGCATAACAAAATTTCAGCTGAGTCACAAGGGCATTTAAATTTTTAAAAAAATATACATGTAATTGCAAACAAATGGTTAGAAAAAAAGGACGAAAAGAAACTAACATTTTAAATTGATAGGAACATGGTTTTAGCAATGATTATGAGAACAAGGACAAGACAAACAGCTTACCTCAACCCCACGAGGTTTAACTTGACCAATGGCTTTAGCTGCACCTAAAACTGCTGCTGAACCTCCCATATCAAATTTCATGAACTCAATGGAACAGCCAGGTCCTGTCTTGATGTTGTAGCCACCACTGAAAACATAAAAGACACAGCATTCAGGAACCCCTACTGGCATCCAAAACAGCAGAAAGAATAAAAGACAAGAAGCACCACTTCCTATAATAACAAGTGAAAAGCACATGCTGAGAAAGGATCAGAAGCATGGCCTCCTTCTTGACAGAGCATAACCAAGACCGCTTATCATGTGAATGATCACTATCTAAATGATGCTACATGACACCATCACACATTGAACTTCCAAAAGTCAGCACCATATCCCCACAGTTGGTTTTAGAACCAAAAACTAACATTTTGGAAAATATATAATCACCTGTCAAAAGTCAATCCTTTTCCAACTAATGCTAACTTGGCTTTAACAGGTCCACTTGAAGGCTTATAACACAAATGGATGAAATGGGGAGGATTTGCAGAAGCTGCAGCAACACCTAAATAGGATCCCATTTTCAACTCTATGCACTGCTCTGCACTCAAGATGGTAGCAGAAAGAACATCGCTGTATGTGGAAGCAATCTTTGAAGCTTCTTCTGCCAGTACCGCTGAAATATAGAAGTCATCGCACACAATTAAACATGTACACACATATACATATTATGGAGAGTTGTTAAATTCTCACTTCTAACTTTATTTCATAATTGTTGTAAATATAGTAAATCAATTATAGGATTGATTATTGTTCTAAATAGAGTAAGTCAACTATGGGGCTGTCAGTTATAGGGCTGATTGCAGGGCTGATTTATATGCATTCAATTATAGCTTGATTCTAGGGATTTAGATTAATCTTAGACTTGTATATATACATATTGTACTCATGCATCAAGAATAAGGAAAATATCATTTTCATACTCACAATTCTACATGGTATCAGAGCCATAAGATTCTCTTTTCTTTAGCGTGGCCCAATTGAGTCACAATTTTTTTTTCCTCTACTGTTTGTTGTCCTACTTTGAGTGCAGTAATGGCAGAGGGTAGAAACATAGAAGTGCAAACTGTGATTTCTGATGTTGTTCCTATGACAACAAAAATCACAGAGCACAAACTGAATAATACCAATTATTTGAATTGGAGCAAAACAGTGCGAGTGTATCTTTGTATTATTGATAAAGATGATCACCTTGTTGATGATCCACCATCTGATGCTGCAGCAAAGAAGGCATGGTTGAGAGATGATGCCAGAATTTTCTTGCAGATTCGAAATTCTATTGATACTGAAGTGATTGGTCTAGTTAATCACTGTGAATTTGTTAAAGATCTCCTAGATTATTTGGCTTTCTTATATTCTGGCAAAGGAAATATCTCTCGTATATATGATGTGTGTAAGGAGTTTTATCGCCCAGAGAAGCAAGACAAGTCTCTCACTGAATATTTTATGGATTTTAAAAGGGTACACGAGGAGCTGAATTCTCTTCTTCCTTTTAGTACTGATGTGAAAACTCAGCAGTCTCAACGTGAGCAGATGGCTGTTATGAGTTTCCTTGCAGGCCTGCCACCAGAATTTGATGCTGCTCGAACACAGATTATCTCTAGTCCGGAGATAACCACTCTTCGTGACACCTTTACAAGAATCTTGCGTTCAGAGGGATCTCGATCTACCCCTATTGTCACTAGTGCCCTTGTGAGTCGTGGAACTTCAAATGAAGCTGGTCGAGGAAGTCGAGATAGTAGAGGCAGTCGTAAGAATACTGGTTTTCAAGGCAGTTGGAGTGGTGGTGGCTTAGGTAGAAATGTTGGTCATAACAAACCAGTTTGTTATTACTGTGATGAACCTGGTCATACAAGACGTACTTGTTGGAAGCTTCATGGTAAACCTCAGCAGCAAGCCCAAGTTGCTAATATTGCAACTCAAGGAATCAGCCATGTATCTACAGTGTCTTCATCTAATGATAAGTCTGTGCTTGTCTCTGCTGATGAATTTGCTCGCTTCACTCAATACCAAGCCTTACTAAAGTCCAATCCTTCTACAATTGATGAGTCAGGTAAACCCACCACGTCTTGTGTCATCCTCTAGCAAATGGGTCATTGATTCAGGTGCTACAGACCATATGACAGGTGACAAAGGTATTCTTTCCCTTTTTAAACCTTACAAAAATCTTCAAAATCTTCCTAGTGTTACTTTGGCTGATGGGTCAACCACTTCTGTTATTGGTTCTGGAACAATCTCTCCTAAATCATCTCTTTCATTATCCTCTGTCTTGTGTTTGCCCAACTTTTCCTTCAATTTACTCTCTGTTAGTCAAATCACTAAGTCTCTCAATTGTTGTGTCTTATTTTTCTTTGACCTTTGTTTATTTCAGGATCTTATGACGGGGAAGATTATTGGTAGAGGACGTGAATCTGGTGGTCTTTATGTGCTTGAAACTACTATCCTAAAAATGCCAAATCTGAAAGTGCGAAAACTTGTTGCTTGTTCCAGTACTATGACACCTCTTGAACTTCACTATCGGTTAGGGCATCCTTCGTTACCCATTTAAAAAAATTGTTTCTTCATTTCCAAAAGTTATCTCATTTAAATTGTGAGTCTTATCAATTTGCCAAACATCATCGCTCTTCATATGTACCAAGAGTTAATAAACGGGCTGCGTCCCCCTTTGAGTTAATACATTCTGATGTTTGGGGTCCTTGTCCAGTACTTTCTAAGTCTGGATTTTGATATTTTGTCACTTTTATTGATGACTATTCTCGTGTCACTTGGTTATATTTAATGAGAAACAGATCAGAATTACTCTCTATATTTAATGCCTTTTGTGCTGAAATAAAAACTCAATTTAAAGTTTCTGTGCGCATTTTACGAAGTGATAATGCAAAAGAGTATTTTTCCAAGCCTTTTAATTCCTATATGTCACAAAATGAAATTCTTCATCAGTCTTCATGTGTTGACACCCCACCTCAAAATGGTGTTGCAGAACGTAAAAATAGACATTTACTAGAAGTTGCTAGAGCCCTCCTTTTTCAAATGAATGTCCCTAAACAATTTTGGGCAAATGCAGTTTCGACTGCCTGGTTTTTAATTAATCGTATGCCCTCATCTGTTTTGGCTGGTGCTACTCCTTATTCTATTTTGTTTCCTTCTCATTCTGTATTTCCAGTTGAACCACGCATTTTTGGTTGTACTTGTTTTATTCGTGATGTTCGGCCAGACATGTCTAAACTAGATCCTAAGTCTCTGAAGTGTGTCTTTTTAGGGTATTCTCGTCTACAGAAAGGGTATCGATGTTACTCTCCTGAGTTGGGTCGTTATTTGGTGTCATCTGATATTTCATTTTTTGAAACCACTCCATTCTCTCATGTCGAAAATTTTTAATTGTGAGGGGGAGAATGATGATATTCTAATGTACAATATTACCACTACTATTAACCATGCTTCCTCAAATGACCCAGTTCCCATAAAACCACCCAAATGTATTCTCGACGTCCTCCATCAGCTCCTACGTCTATAGATCCTAGTCTCGATCTTCCTATTGTTGTTCGTAAAGGTAAGAGATAATGTACTCATCATATCTCATCGTTTGCTTCTTATATACATTTGTCTCCTTCTTTGCGTTGCTTTATTACTTCTTTAGACTCTGTATCCGTTCCTAAAACTTTAGTTGAGTGAGGCTCTGTCTCATCCTGGTTGGCGAGCTGCTATGGAAGAAGAGATGAGAGCTTTAGACGATAATGGCATTTGGGAACTCGTAGACTTACCAGTAAGAAAACAAACTATTGGTTGTAAATGGGTGTATGTTGTCAAAGTCAATCCTGATGGGTCTGTGGCTCGTCTTAAATCCCATCTTGTTGCCAAAGGATATGCTCAAACATATAGAGTAGATTATTCTGATACCTTCTCTCCAGTGGCTAAACTTGCATCTATTCGTTTATTTATGTCTATTGCTGCTACTAATGATTGGCCTTTACACCAGTTAGATATCAAGAATGCATTTCTTCATGGTGATCTGAAGGAAAAAGTGTATATGGAGCAACCACCTGGGTTTGTTGCTCAGGGGGAGTCTAGTAAGGTTTGTCGACTTCGAAAGTCCTTGTATGGGTTAAAACAGAGTCCACGTGCTTGGTTTGGGCGATTCAGTGAGGTTATTCAAGAATTTGGTATGAAGAAGAGTAAGTGTGATCATTCGGTATTCTACCAACAATCTGAAGTTGGCTTTATCTTGTTGGTTGGGTATGTTGACGATATTGTTATCACTGGTAGTGACAGTAAAGGCATCTCAGCTCTTAAGTCTTTTCTTCAAGCAAATTTCCAAACTAAAGATTTGGGGATGCTAAGGTATTTTTTAGGTATTGAAGTTACAAAGTGTAAGAAGGGTATCTTTCTATCTCAAAGAAAGTATATTCTTGATCTTTTGACAGAAACTGGAAAGTTGGGTGCCAAACCTTGTAGTGCACCAATGGTCACCAACACACAACTTACAGCAGAAGATGGTGAGCCGTTTGCAGATCCTGAGATGTATCGTCGATTAGTTGGCAAGTTAAATTATCTAACGGTGACTCATCCTGACATTGCATGTCCTGTTAGCATTGTGAGCCAGTTCATGGCTTCCCCACGAACCACCCATTGGGCAGCCTTGGAACAGATTTTGTGTTATCTTAAAGGAGCTCCAGGGCGTGGTATATGGTATAGAAATCATGGTCATACTCATTAAATGTTTCTCAGATGCAGATTGGGTAGGTTCTAAAATTGATAGAAGATCTACTACATGTTATTGTGTTTTTGTTGGGGGAAACTTGGTGTCATGGAAAAGTAAGAAGCAAAATGTAGTCTCTCGTTCCAGTGCTGAATCACAATATAGAGTCATGGCACAATCCATGTGTGAACTTATATGGATACAGCAATTGCTCAATGAGATTGGTCTTGGTAGTTCACTACCTATGAAGTTATGGTGTGACAATCAAGCTGCTCTTCACATTGCATCAAATCTAGTTTTTCATGAAAGGACTAAGCATATTGAAATTGATTGTCACTTCATCTGTGAGAAAATTCAGCAAAATGTGATCTCTACTAGTCATGTCAAAACTACAGAGCAATTGGGTGATATCTTCACTAAAGCTTTGAGTGGTCCTAGGATTGAATATATTTGTAACAAGCTGGGTATGATTAACATATATGCTCCAGCTTGAGGGGGAGTGTTGTAAATATAGTAAATCAATTATAGGATTGATTATTGTTCTAAATAGAGTAAGTCAACTATAGGGCTGTCAGTTATAGGGCTGATTGCAGGGCTGATTTATATGCATTCAATTATAGCTTGATTCTAGGGATTTAGATTAATCCTAGACTTGTATATATACATATTGTACTCATGTATCAAGAATAAGGAAAATATCATTTTCATACTCATAATTCTACAATAATGAATTGTTGAATATATACAGCATCAACATATCTATATTAGGACAGCTATTAACTACACCTAAATAGGTATTATTGCTAGGTTCTGATTTATAGGAAAGGATATCTGACTTTCTGTTTTTACTCCCAACAAATCAGCTTCAAATCTGCTTTAATTACTTCAGAATCTTCAATACTCCCCCTCAAGCTGGATGGAAGAGATCTTTCATTCCCAGCTTGTCCAAGGTGTTTTTGAACACAGGATTCTGAACACCTTTAGTAAGTATATCAGCAAGTTGTTCCCCGGTAGGCATATAAGGAGTGCATATCAATCCACTTTCTAACTTTTCTTTGATGAAATGTCTGTCTACCTCCACATGTTTAGTTCTATCATGTTGTACTGGATTGTGTGCTATTGCAATGGCAGACTTGTTGTCACAGTACAACTTCATTGGTTCATCCCACTTGATTCTTAAATCTTTTAGGATTATCTTCATCCATAGTAACTCACAAATTCCAAGGGCCATTGATCTAAATTCTGCTTTTGCGCTTGATCTTGACACAATACTCTGTTTTTTGCTTCTCCATATCACAAGATTTCCTCCCATTAGAGTACAATATCCTGATGTTGATCTTCTATCTGTTAATGCACCAGCATAGTTTGCATCTGTATAGCATTCAAGGTTCAAATTCCCATGATTTGTATACAAAATTCCTTTTCCAGGAGTAGACTTCAAGTATCTGAGGAGTCTATAGACTGCCTGGAGATGTGAATCTTTCGGGTTGTGCATAAATTGACTCACCACACTCACAGCATAAGCAATGTCTGGACGAGTGTGAGCTAAGTAGATCAACTTACCAACTAACCTTTGGTATTGACCCTTGTCAGTTGTAGCTCTTTCCTCATCATTCTCAAGTCTGTGCTTTAGATCAATAGGTGTTTCTCATGGTCTACAGTCAACCATTCTTGTTTCCTTTAGAAGGTCAAGAATATACTTCTGTTGGGAGATAAAAATCCCTTTTTCTGAATGTGCCACTTCTATGCCAAGAAAGTATTTCAACTTCCCCAATTCCTTGATTTCAAATTCTGCTGAAAGTCTCTTTCTCAACTTATCTCTTTCCACAAAGTCAT
>Ga0325402_1007561_pt1 | contig 10319 bp, 5 predicted proteins | sample PopdelMetagenome_22_FD_207212 | JGI IMG/M metagenome (GOLD analysis project Ga0325402, IMG submission 207212) | Populus deltoides microbial communities from Bellville, Georgia, United States - Xylem-PdKOR-R3 | ecosystem: Host-associated > Plants > Phyllosphere > Stem > Wood/Secondary xylem... | reverse complement strand
CAAGAATACAACTCAAAATGTGGGCTAAACAAAAAGGAATCTATTAAATCACTCGTGCATGTTTATCCAAAGACATATATATATATATATATATATATAGTAGATTAGTCTAAATGCGCATAGAAATTAATTACAAAAAACACTTAATTATCATTCTACATAAGATATTTGTCTAAGGACTTCATTACATAAGACATTCATATGTAAAATAACATCATTACAAAAGAAAGAGTTTTTTTTATTAAGTTATAAAATCTATTACATGCATAACAAAAGTTCTTGAAGTTCTGGAGTCCATCTGTCGCCTAATTACTTAGTCCACCAATATGCGAAGGTCCTACGACAAAGGTTAATTAAACAAAATTTCATATTATGATCATAGTGTAATTGTTAATTGTAATGAAAATGAGATTACCCATTATTCCTATCAATTATCATAGGAGTTCTCATGAATAACGATAATGTCTTTCACAACAATTATGTAAAAATATTGGCATATGCTCGTAAATCATCTAACATGCAAGATCACTCAAAATCTTTACAACGACTTCACCATACTAATCCTTATAGTACATTGTTTCTTTGTAGCCCTCGGAAACATCTCAACATTGGCCTCCACTCATTGCGAAAGCCACTCAAATTCATTGGTTTTCAAGACTTCAAGAACAATCTCAACATTGTCTTTCACTCATTGTGAAGGCAATTCAAATTCATTGGTTTATGAGACTTCAGAAACGATCCCAACATTGGTTTTTGCTCATTGTGAAAGCAATTCAAATTCATCTAACCTCACATCATATTCATAAATCATCCATATCACTATTATGTTCATTACTCATCACTAACCCAAAAATTTTGAGATCTAACTTCATGGATTGTAAGCAAATTCAAATTCGTCAATTTCCGATAACTTCATAAACAATTTCCACATTGGTCTTTCGCTCATTATGAAAGCATTTTAATTACATCAATCTTACTTTATATTCATAATTTATCCACATTACTTTCATATTTCAGTATTCATCATAACTTCAAAAATTCAGATTTGACTTCATTTATTATAAATGAGATTACACTTAACTCCTTCTCCGGTCAAGTGAGCTCTTCTAATGGAAGATCTTGTGCTCAGTGTTCCCCTAAAACCATACAAGTATTCTTCATTTGTTCATACATTTTCACTTTAGTCTCCTCATCCTTTTGTCCTTCCCATACTAGGCCTTAATTTCTCTTTCCCATTTATGTGTGTTTCAATGCTTTATATTAGAGTATATTAGAGTTTTTTTTATTTTTTACCAAATGGGTTTCTTCTCTATTTACTTAATCTCAGACATTTATGTTTTAGGGGTTTACAATGTGTGTGCATTTTGAAGCGATATATCACAAATAAACTAATGATGCATGAAGACATTCATCCATATCTAATATACATGCATGAGTGACATAAAACATGCTAAAGCATAAATAAGAAAAAAAAATAAACCAAATGCAAAAATTTAAACACATCAACTAAAATAAACAATATAAAACACACAAAGCCTAGTCCAAAACTGTCAAAAACATAAAATCCCTAGTAGAGTTGTCATTATGTTGCACGAGTGTGCGCGGTATTGGAAGGATTGAGGATCAAGGCATCACCACCTCGTTGTTTGATTTAAGATCACTATGAGATCTGGGTGGACTGGTTTTATATGAAATTCTAGGGTAAGGGACTGATTGTGGCTAGAAAAAGTAATAACACATCTAACGCATCCTACTTGAGGTAAGCCATATTGTGTGGTCTAGATGTTGTTTAAAGTTATTGTTGAGTTCCTAACCAATGGGTTGTTTATGGCTCAGAATAAGAATTTTGTTCTCATGAATAAATATAACATTTCAAATTTATTATGGGCTCGTATGCCTAAATAAATTCTTATGAGAAGAATCTATGTAGGTGCCCTAACAAGGTTTACCTATCATAGAAGGCAAAAGTGTTTTCCGTAACTTTTATATTATGGTAAAAAAATACTTCCAAATAAAATTGTTGAATACCTTAAATATATATAAGATTTTCTAGTCAACTTTTGGTATTTAAATACCAATCTACTTGTAGGTCCAACATTTATACCAGAATATTGACCATTAATTCTCATGAATTAAAATTTTTAAAGGTTATTGAAATATTGGTCAAGTTCTTATGTATTCAATAAATGCATGCATATATATTTTTTGAATATTTATGTATATAAAAGAACTGCTAAGTCATACCCCATGTATCTTTATAGTTTTTTTCTTCAAGCAAAATATAATTTTTTATTTTTTAAGAGACTTGGCTGTATGCACAAAAACAAAACATATTTTTTTGTGTTTTTGAAATGAGGGAATGTTTTGAATTTTGTTGGATTTTTTCAAAATTTTAGAGAAAACAACAAGTATTTTAATGTCGAGTCCGTAACTTATAGTGTAAGTTTATCGACCAATATTAAAGAAACATTTTGGAGAAAAATATATTTTTGTGTTGTCTAAAACATGGGATTTTTTTTATTTTTCTGGAATTTTTTAAGACTTGTTTTTTTAAAAACAAATATTTTTAATATTGAGTCTGTATCATACAATGTAAGTCTATAGCCCGATATCAAACGAAAATTTTTGAAGAAAAAATATATTTTTGGCTTTTCTGAAACAAAGAAGTTTTTTTGAATTTTTTGAATTTTTTTTCTAAGAGAAAATCATGTATTTTTAACATCGAGTCTATATCTTACAGTGTATATCTACAACTGATATTATGCAAAATATTTGGGAAAATATGTGAGAGACCCAAAAATAATTCCAGAATAGTCCTTAAACTTTCTCATAATATTTTGGAATTTTTTAAAGGCCCATTTGGCTACACATAAAAAAATAAAGGCATATTAGAAACTAAGGGACAAAGGTTTAGGGCATGTTCGGCAAACACGCACTTAGCTTAAGATCAGAGGCATTAAAAATATTTTAAGGATGTGTTTGAAAAACACGCCCTAAATAACCAAACACAACCTTATATATTAAAGAAAAAAGTGGTGTGCCAAACACGCCCTTAAGGATGAGTTTTGGGCTTGGTACAACCACGTCGGCTAGGCACATTGGGTTTGAGGCCCCAACCCACATATACGACCTGGGCTCAGTCCCAGCTCAACTTGTTTTATAAGGCTAACAGACGGCCCAACAAGCCTATTTCCTTTTTTATAAGTAGGTTGGACTCAACCTAGTCATATGGGCCCGACTTAAGTCCAACCCATAAAAACTTGGTCATTGACCCAACCTAGAAGTCATTAGCCTCTGTAGAATATGAATTATTTCACATTCTACAAGCTAAATAATACAATAATAGAAGAAAAGGGAGGAGGATTGTAACATCCTCCATTCCGGGATAAAACGTCAATCTCGTGCCAATAAAAAAAAAAGTAATTAATTTTTTTTTTGTATACATATATTCATGGTCTTTGTATTAAAATCTACTAAAATTTCGATGGAGTCCCCCCTATGCCATAAGGTCCTAAGTTATTGACATGGAATCTGTTTACACTTCTAATAGCTCGCATCTCATAACTTAATTCCCAACCCAATCATCCTAGGTTTCAATTCCACACTTATACTCACACCTATCAACCACAATATTTATGATATGCATTATATAACAAATATCAGTGTGGATGGATAAAAATAAATAAATATAAATACATAGACATGAAATATAGCTATATGAACTATAAGGTTAAATTCATTCAATCAAGTTTAAACATTAATAATACAAATTAAGTTATACAAACATTTTTATGTTTACAAAATACAAGGATATACTCCCTAGCACCTAGATTACAAGAACAGAACATAAGCTAGAGTCTACTCCTGTCGTGCATACAATGATCCTGAAACAAAATGCATATTATTAAAAGGTGAATATTACAATAAATGTAACAACATGAATATCTAACAATTTCAACAGGGTAAAATGCATTCATAATTCATTCGCTTCTTCCTTCTCGTTTTTATTAGAATCTCTTCCTTAATTAACTATCAATAACTATTCCTTTTACCACTTTCAACCTTCATTCCAGACTTTATGAGATCAACCATGATTATTCTTACTTATCACATTACCGATACCACTTTCACTGGTATCATCATCATCACCCCATAGAAGTCGATGCAAGGTAATCTCCTTACCCGGGATCCTAACATATACTAAATGTATGCTAGTCCATACATGGTGATCCCCTTACCCGGGATCCTAACATACACTAAATGTATGCTAGTCCAATACACGGTGATCCCCTTACCCAGGATCCTAACATACACTAAATGTATGCTAGTCCAATCGTGGCATCCCCTTACCCGGGATCCTAACATACACTAAATGTATGCTAGTTTACGCCTCAAATCGCACTTCTCATATTTCTTTTATCAGTGATAATTTCATCATTTGGCAATTCACACAACAAGTTTTCACCTTGAATACACATACATTCAGTAATTCACATTTCACATTGGTAATATAAATAAATCATGGAATTAACTAGGAAGTATATGTGCGATTCACCTACTTGCAATAGAAGCTCTACTCGTGCTCCCCTGCTGGTGCTGCACCATGCTTGTGGTCCCTCCTAAAATTCACATGTTTATCTCATAAATTTTCCTCACCCAAGGATATGTTTTATTATAACCATATCAACAACTAATAAGTCTTTCTTTCAATCATTTCTTAATATTTTATGTTTTTCTCATTTCACCTATTAATATTGTCATTCTTTGTCCAACCTCAGTTATCATTCCTTATATATATATATTAACCGTTTCTGTTTAAATCTTGAATTGTCACTGTCTAGACATTGAACTGTTATTGTCTTATTTTTTTTGAACTGTTACTGTCTAGATATTGAACTGTTACTGTCTCATTTTTTGATCTGTTACTATCTTATTTTTTTGAACTGTTACTGTCTCGTTTTTTAACTGTTACTGTCTAGATATTGAATTGTTACTATCTTATTTTTTGAACTATTACTCTCCGACCTCTCCTCAGATTTTTAACTATATCTAGAGTTGTAGAACTCTGATTTAAGCGAGATTAGTCTTGTTGGAAAGCTAAGACATGAGGCTACAAGTTCTCTGAAGGAAAGAGAACCCAGTTCTACCTCTAAGACAATCAAAATTTCTCATCAATGAACCAGACCTACTACCCTATAGGGTTTGTCATGACCCAGTCTTGGTTGGTGACCCATAACTGGAGTTCTATAACTCCAAATTAAGCAAGACCAATTTCATTAGTTAGCCAACATCCAAACCTACAATTTCTATGAGGAACCTGATCCTAATTCCTTCATCCTCCTACCCGAAATCTCTCTGAAAGTCAAGAGACAAAATTGTCCAGATTCATCAATCTTTCCATTTACATACAACACATGAAGTTCTTTAATTTAGCAACTCATACTTTTTCCTCAATTCAAGTCTAAGAACTCAAATCTATAAAATAACATCCACGCATCAATTTATAATCAACTTGAAATGACTCATAAGAGCAGGTTTAGAATACCTTACCCGGTACGAATCAAGGTTTCGATCCTTCCTTTTCTTTCTAATGACAGTCGACCCTCCCCTCTTCTCTTCTTGTTTAATTTCTCTTGTTAATCCCTTTCCAACCAGTGTTTATTCTACCTATAACCCTTAATCTTGGATGGGTTTCTGAAATTTTGGTGTTTCTCTCTTGATTTGTAAAAATAAATATAAAAACTCCCTCTTTTCTTTCTTTACGTTATCTGCAGATCTGTTTTTGGTGAGAAGAGGAGTACTTATGTTCTATAATTATTCTTATTTGCATTTAGGCCCATTTTCTTTAAGTGTATTCGTTTTGCCCCCACTTCTTTTTAGTTTAGTTTATTTCCTTTAATTTAATCCAACCTTTTTTTATATATTTTTTCTCAGGATTTACAAGGATTACCTGGCCTCGGGGTTCTTGCTAGTCTACCGTGAAGATGGTGGGCCAGGATGGAGACTCTAATGGGTAGTGTAGTTGTTTTCGTTGCTAGCCAAGGAGAGCCACCTACTACTTGTTCATGGTTGAACCAAAGCTACTAAATCTGGTTACGTTGCAAGGAGCTACTGGAACTTGTTATTGGTTCTTGCAGAGGCAATGTTGTTGATATTAGTTGTCGGTCTGTTATGAGAAGAAGATGTTGGTTGAAGACGGAAGGGTTACTGATGCTTACGGTGTGGATTGTGGGAAGGAGAGGGGTTTGTTTTTTGGGTTAAAAAGATGAAAAGTCTAGTATAAGGGTGTTTTTTTAGGTGGTGTTTGCAGAAGGTCATAGAGAACTGGTGGGGGTGTATTTTTGCTTCGGTTTTCTTTGGAAAAAAAATCCTTGTCTTTTCATCTCTTTTTTCTCCTTTTTATGTGGTCTTAGAAGATTATCATATCCTTTTTCAACCATTGATCTACCCCCATTGCATCTCCTCCTTTGATGTTGTTATAGTACAAGAATAGCTGGCCTAAAAACCTGGTTTGGGTGTGGGTTTTTGGCTTCATATAGTAGGATGTTTAGTGTTGCAAAATGATTGTTATTTCATCCAGGAAAGAGTACAAGTGACAAAGTATAAAAGGGTTTTATTTTTTTTTTGTCTCGTGTAAAGGAGAGAGGAGGGAATTTTAAACCTTGAATAAAGCTGCCAAGCCGACACAATAACTTCAACATTTCTCCCTTGTGCAGACTTTAGGAACTAAACACAAACTACTCTAAATTGATAAAACATTGGCTTGGATAAAGCTTTAGTAAAAATATCTATAATTTGCTCTTTCCACCTTAATAAGATCAATCTCTTCTTGCAGAACCTTCTGTAATGAACTCCTATGTGTTTTGCTCTAGCATGAAATATAGGACATGAAGCCAAGATAATGGAACTCAAATTATCACAACAAAGCTCTGTTGGTTTGTTAACTAGCTGATAAATATCATTAATAAGACTTCTCAATCATAAGCATTCTTGTGTTGCAGGTGTTATAGCATTATACTTGGTTTCTATATTTATAAGGCAACAATTAGTTTCTTCTTATTGCATAATAAAATCGCAGCTAAACTTGTGAAATAGCCAACAGTTGAGCAACTTGACAATGGATCTCCATCCCAATATGCATTTGTGAAACCTAACAAAGTAAAATTATGCTCCCTTCTTGTTTTTTTATAAGGCAAACCCATATGTCAAGCTTGCTTTCAGATATCAAAGTATCCTTTTTGCAACTTTAAAGTGCAATCATTTGAGATTTTTTTTTGAATTGACTTATAACACCTACTAGATAACAAATATCATGTCTTTTTATGGTTAGGTAAAACAAGCTTCCAACAAGCTTACTGTGAAGTTAAGCATTATTGAGTTCTTCTCCTTCGTCAGCTTTCAACAACTTTAAATTTTATTTGATTGGAGACGACATTGGTTTGTAATTAGTTATATTAAATTCATCAAAGGTTTTTTTTTTTACATAATTGTTTTGAGAAAGGATAATACCTTTCCCACACCTGGAAGCCTTCAAGCCAAAAAGTCCCGAAATTATCCAAGATTCTTCATTTTAAACCAAACTTGCAAGTGTCTCTCTAAGCTTAAAACCTTCATGCTCATCATTCCATGTGACTATCATGTTATTTGCATACAACAGTACTAGAACATGCATTTTTGAAGTATTCTTAACAAATAAACTAGAGTAAGCTTTAAAAGAAAAAAAAAACTAGAAAAGCTTAAGTATTGAGCAATCTTTTCATATCAAACCATAAATAGCCTTTTTAAGTTGCAAACATGAGTTAGAAATTATTTAGACTTAAATATAGGTGGTTTTTCTATATAAATTCATGGTCAATCTCTCTATAAAGGAAAACATTTTTCACATCTAATTACCAAAGTTTATAATCTTGGGATGCTACCAAGAAAAGAATGATATGAGCTGATGTCATTTTTGTAATAAGAATGGATAAAAGTTCTTTGAACTTTACTAGTTGATGAATCAAACCCACAACCTATTACTACATTTAAGAGGTATTGTTACCTTAGATAAGACCCCCAAGGTTGTTGTTAGAGAGACTCAATTCATAACTACAACAAGTACATGAAAAAAATAGAATTAAATAATAAAATGTTAAAGAAGCTTTGAAAACCCAAAATAGCTATGAAGTTTAGATTTTGAATGCTAAAGCGGACCAATATTGAACAAGATAAGAAATTCACATATACACTTACATATCTTGTTGAAACAAATTGGGAAACTATCTAAAAAAAATTAGTAACTTGTCATAGTTCTAAAGCAAAAGCACACAAATTATTGTGATCGAAGGAGATAAAAATAAGCAACTCTTTCTTTTCTTACTACTTCATTATTGACATCATGAGAACAAAAGCTTCACATAATAATTATAAAAATAAAAAAGTCTCTACAAATTAGCCTTGAACATTTTATTCTATGGCTATAACCATTAATAGAGGTTCTACAAGTGTTTGTTTAACTATATATGAGCTGTTAAAACATTTATCATTATGGAAGGATGAAAACTCAAAACGTTTCCAAGAAAAATTATCAAAGAAAAACCCAAAAGTATCAAGGTCATTTACCTGGCAAAGTCATGGAGGCATGGAGACATAAAAGATGAAGAAATTAAGGGGGAGAGAAGAAGAGAGAGAAGGGATTGTTAGAGAAAGAAGAAATTAGTGCCAGAGAGGAAGAGAGAAGAAAATGACATTGTTGTTCTTCTAAAATTAGGAAATCTACTAGTCTTTTAATTGAGGCTTTTTACTAACAGACAATTAAATATTTTTTTAATATTTGTCGGTAATTTTGTTGGTAATCAAAAGTTAAAATTTTCAATTAAAATTGAAATTATCCAAGACCCTCCCAAAATTCTCCAATGCAATTTCACTTTGTCATTGATTCTATTTGTAATGGTCAGTGGCATGGTCATATAATTTTTTTTCAACTCTAAAACTTTTCGAGGAACTTAGTTCGTCAATAATGTTTAGTGGCAAGGTTCTATAATTGTTTTTTCAACTCTCTAGAACTTTTTGAAGGACTTGGTACGTCGGTGATTCCATCAGTAATGGTTAGTGGAATGGCTATGTAATTGTTTTCCAACTCTTTGGAACTTTTTTGTGGGACTTAGTTTGTTAGTGACTTTGTTGGTAGTTTATAATCCGTCGGTAATTTCATCAGTATAAAATAGTTTTTTTTCAAATGTTTTTATATTTTTTTTTCTATCCAATCTACAAATATAATAAGATCACAACACAATAACACCATTTTTATTCATAATAATAAAATCATAACAATAAATATTCTATCAGTGTTAATAATAGTTCATTGTAAATGAATAACCAAAAAGATTACATTAAAGTCAATTTCATTACACATTGATGTTTTACAATTTAATCAGAATTACCTTCTTCATCTTCTTCTTTAATTTCATCATCATCATGTTCCATTATAATCTTCTTCATTAAATTGTTCCTTGTTTATATCATCACCTTCAGTTGTAAGCCCCTAGAAAATGAATGCATGAATTTAAATAATTAAAGAAGAACCCATTAGTGAGACACAAAATTTTAACTTAAAGTATAAAGATAAATATAAGTAAAAATAAAAAAGACAAAGTGTATAAGGATGAAATTTAGGGCCTAATGTGAGAAAGATAAAGAATTAGGGTACTAAATTGAAAAGACATAAATAAGTGAAGGACAAAAAAAAGAGAGAAAACTCGTCAATCCTGTGAAGAAAAGGGGTTTGATAGCAGAAAACAAAGAAGAGAAGGGGGAAGGGGAGCCATTCTTCTCTTTAATGTCTTCTCTAAAAGAACATGTAGAGAAAACACATGCAAACCAATTCTTGAGAGTATTTAAGAGGTTTGCATGAATATTTAACATAAAAAACTAAACAAATTGTAGGGAGAATAAAAGAGAAAGTTGGCAACAACAGAACGAAGATGAACAGAGACCAAAAGGTTTAAGGGAGAAGGAGCTTTGAGAAGCAAAAACATAGCTAGGAACAAACCTAACACCTTCCTAGATCAATTTCTAACACTTTTAGGTAAGTTTTATATGAAAATACTAGTTCTTAAATTAGGGTTCTTGAGGGAATTTTTCTGGGGTAAATGAAAATTAAGGATAAAGTGTGTAATAGGAGTGAAGGGGACATGATGGTGTTTTAAAAAAATTGAAAAAAAGAGAGATATGTACTACCTTCGGCCAAACATGACAAATGAAGGGGAAAAAACTTAGCAATACTGATTTGTGTGTGCATGTTAAAAGAACAAGTGTTTATGATCATGCAAGAAATTATT
>Ga0325402_1007559_pt1 | contig 10320 bp, 15 predicted proteins | sample PopdelMetagenome_22_FD_207212 | JGI IMG/M metagenome (GOLD analysis project Ga0325402, IMG submission 207212) | Populus deltoides microbial communities from Bellville, Georgia, United States - Xylem-PdKOR-R3 | ecosystem: Host-associated > Plants > Phyllosphere > Stem > Wood/Secondary xylem... | reverse complement strand
GTCCACATGAAACTCTGTTGAAGTCCACATGAAAGTCTGTGTCGATATGGAGTTCTATTTATTCAAGTATTTCTTTGGATGATCGAGCTTTTGGGCACCACTAACTTGCCCTTTTACACCACGTAAGCTCTCTCTATAGCTTTAATTTCCAGAATTTACAGTCTTTATCTGCTTCTCCTTGCCGTTTGTCCAAAGGGTTGCTCAAAAAAAGCTATTCTTCAGAAGGGTTTTCTTTTTCTTTGATCATCAGTTTTTATCAATCTCTGTTTTTGCTGTAAAGTTTAGTTCTTTCTCTCTTTTGCATGATTTTTAAGCCTGGTTTTTGAGGTACGTATTATGCACTGTGATTTTTATTTTATTTTTATCGATCACCAATTTACAATACGCAGAGATAGTTAAAAGAAAATTAGAATAGTCAGGATTTTGGTGGTTCTTTTTCTAAATTTACTACCTTTCTTCTTGGGAAAATTTGAACCTCTCAAGGATAAGTCTTAAATTGATACTTAGTTGTCTTCTTATGCAATGAATTGCCTGAAAGTTTTTTACTGAATTTTAAATTTATAGACTTTTAGTTGTGGTTTATGTATAATGTTTATTCAAGTGGGTGCAATAATTTAATATAATTTTTATGTTGGTCCAATGAATTATTGATGTAAAGTTTTGATTTTGAGCTTAAATTAATAAAAAAAGAATCTTAAATTATTGATGTAAAGTTGCTCCTACAGTTTTATATTTACCGGTGATACTTGTTTCTGTGGTTTCTTTTTATGTTTCTGTTAAAATTAAGGTTATCTGAAGGATATAGTCCGGCAAAAGAGCATGGAGAAATTTTAATTATTTTTCATTTACTGAATGTTGGTTTAAATTCCTGTAGAGAATTGAAGCTGCGAGGATTGCTGTCACACTAACTATTAAATTACGAAGTGGAAGAAGTATATCACCTGTTGCTGTGAGGCTAATTTATGACTATTATGGACCTGAAAGGTATAACATGGGTTGGTGACATTTATCTGAAATTTGAAGCTAGGTTGCTGGAAGTGGAAGAAATTATGCGCGAGGTACGTCCTTTTTTGTAATGTCACCTGAAACTAATACCTACATATCTCAAAAGGCCAGGCTAAGGGCTGTATCTCTCTGCTGCCCAGATTTGTAGGCAGCTGAATTCGAATGGCCTGCAAGAGCAGTGCAGTTTCCTCCCAAGTTGCAAATGTACTGTTGTGGCTTTTTTATGAGATTGGCCTTTATCATTTTTCTGTTTCAATTATTTCCATGTAAAGAGATTCATGATGATCTCCTTTGAGCTCTTATCCGGTGTGCATTCCACTCTGTGCATTACCTATTTATGGTCCCCATCCAATTATTGATGGCTTGATTGATATTTTATTGGGAATTGAGTAGTTGACTGTCTAAAGCTAATTGCCCCTGGCTACTTTTCTGATTTTGGATTTAGGCTTGGTTGTTGTGGTTGTTGTTTCGGACAGGAAGCAGTAAAATATGTCGAAAACCAGATGCAGACTGTTAGTAATAATGTGAGGAAATTCTACTCGGATGTCATGCAAGATTTGTGCTCTCCAGATTCAGAGGATCCTGCAAATGGGGCAGTCTCCAAATTTCCTGTAGATTCGGGAGCTGATGTTGGGATCTATATGAAGCCAGAAGATGGTATGGAAGAAAAATGTGGAAAGGCTGATGATCCTGAGCAATTGGCCGAGGATCCGAAGATGACTGCTGATTCTGGTTCTGATTGTCTCCCACTGCGTAGAAGGATTACTGTGAGAAGAATTTCAAGGCAGCATAGTAAAGGAAGTCTGTCCAATAAATCAAACATGGATACTGATAAAAACTCTAACTGCAATAATGTGTCTCCAAATGAGATATCAGGAACTACCACTCTTTCGAGTAAATTTTCATCAAATGTTGAACTTGCTGATCAAAATCTGGAAGCATCTTGTGATCAGACAGCAAGACTTGCAACTCCAGGGTGTGTTGAAGTTACAGATCATTTCTCCATGGAAGAAAGTAAAAATGAGATAAAAAATGCAAGCAAACACGTGCCAGAGATCTCATTCAATAAACCATCATTGGATATGGTTAATATCACTGAAACTGGCAGGCATGAAGGAACAGACAGTAGACCTTCCAGCAGAAACCTATTAGAAGAATCAAATGGTGAGTTTTTTGCACAGTTCTTCTGATTTTTTTTTCTTTTTTTGTACTTGTAGAGTGTTCTATTTTGACTTCTATTTCTTCAGGTGTTTGCATAAGCAATGAGTTTGTTTCTATGATAGAATCTGCTGCAAATGGGAATATGCAGACTAACAAATTTGCTTATGAGGAGGATTTTGTGTCTAATTCAGGTATGCATATGTTGCATTTATGCACTTAAAAATCATCTTGATATTGAAATCAGGAAAAAAAAAATACATGTATTTGTGGTCATTTGGTTTTGCAATATAATTCACTGCTAAAAAAGTCAAATGAGGAACTGACTTGATGAGAAAAGAGAGAGAGAGAGAGGATTTCATTATATCAGAAAATGGCGTCTGGCAAAATGTTGTTCAATTTGGAATTTTATTTCATCAACTTATCAATCTGTGCACTCTCTAGACTGCTAAATAAATAGTGTGTATTCTTCAGCTTTCTTTCTGGTATCTTGTTTCTGTAGCACCAAAGCCACTCTATTGGTTTTGAGTCATGGCCGTTGTATTTTCATGGAAGGATTGGTCAGCTTAGCTGTTAGAACTATTTAAAATTGTTTCAATTTGTACCTTGATTACTACTGTAGAGTTGTATAAACAGAATGCTGTGGCAAGGGTACATAAATCTTCTGGTATCCGCAGTTGATCATGTTCTATGTTTCCTGAAGCTTTGGATTAGACATGCAGACCACTATACCTAGTTTTTAACATTGAATAAGTTGTGTATAACCCTAAACAGGACATCAGTTATTATTTAATGGCAATCATAGCATAAAGTTTCTTCACATTATATCATTTGTATTTTCAAACTCCATGGATTAATTGATATAAACTGTATTTTGATTAATTTAGTCTTGCAATTTGTGTGCAAGTGTTGGATGATTGAGTGTTATTCCATGGATTGTATATCTGTCTGACAAAGCTTAATTGCTGATATAGCTTGTTTCTAACTCTCTTGCTCTTTGGCCAATCATGTCCAAGGTTTTTTAACTTTATGATCTTACATCTGAAAATATATAAACCTTTTTCCTTCCCACCCAGACTGCATAAAGCTCTTGTTTTCTTTGCTAAACCATTGATTTTTATTAACCTTTCATGTCCAACAGCAGTGAGTTTTAAGAGAGATTAATTCCATAGGTTAAGCTACATTGCTTTAGTTCAAGAGTAATGTCCCGGGCTTGCAAGCACAATTGCATGAGTTGAATGTCTTTGCTAAACTACAGTTTATGATTAACTTTAAAAGTAGCTTGCTCCTGTCTTTATTTTGTCTCTCTTTATAATTAAATTCCAGACGTTCAAGGAAACACGAATGATAAGAAAGAAAAATGTCCATGTTATCCTCACCATTTGCGGTGAATGCTGATGCTTCATTGAAAGTATCAAATTCATTATGAACATGCAAATCCGAAATTTATAACAACGAAGTTTGCTCAAATTCTAAAGCATGGAAGATGCATCTTGGGATTGGATAGCCTAACAACAGCTTCTCAATTCAGTCCTGTTTAGGCATCCATATCTTCCAAAGCCCATTTTTCTCCATCAAATTTTCAATCTGTGTTTATGATCTATATATGCTGATATTTTCTGTTTTCTTGTTATTACTTTTTATAGCCACTGATGTTAGCCTAATTTTGCTGGAAGTTCAGATAAATGGAGAAGAGAATCGGATGAAGATGGTACAATCATTGACGAGGGTATGGAAATCATTCAAGTGGACAAGGCTAGGCTTGAGGAAGTATGTGTTTTGGTGAATGTAGATGAATTTCATCATGTTCCCCGTGAAGGCAAAAACAGGCCTTACAAGGTAATCTGTCCCACCGACTCCGTTTACTTAATCCATCATCAAATCCTTGTGCCTCTCTCCCCATTAATTTTTTTGAATATTCTTATTTAGAAGATTCGGGATGTTTTTTGTTCAAGAAAGAGGTCAGTGATGAAGGAATATGAGCAGCTTGCTGTACAGTGCAGCAGTGATTCAAAATCCAAACAAGAAGAGAGTATAACAAGTTTAATGCCAACTCTTTCTATAAAGGAAGCAAACAGATCCTTATCTCATGATCCTTCAGAACCAGAGTGGGAGCTTGTCTAGATAACAGGGAGTGAGGTTGCTTTTGCTTTTGGGTGCTTTTCAAAAGTGCTTTTTTTTAAACAAAAACTTCAAAATGGTGTTTTTTTTTTAATGTTTTTATTGGTTTTGATGTGCTGATATAAAAAATCTAAATAAATAAATAAATAATTTTAATACATGTTCAAGCAAAAAAATATTTTTTAAAAACACCTTGAATCACAGTATGAAAGACACTCTTAGTGATGCATTCACACACACATGTATATAATTGCTGAATGGGGTGATTAAGATGTGCCAGATGTTAATAATGGCAGCTGGGTTTCGCCCAAACCTTATTCCCTTTCTTTGTTTGTTCTCTTTTCGTTGACTGTTGAAGTTGGGAAACGGCAGAGAAGAAATACTGATAAATCGTCCCCTATAATTATGAAAGTTGTGAATTTATTTATAGTTATTTTATGCTGTCCTCAAATTATGGGGACGCAAGTTCTATTTACATGCATGGTCTTTGTGCCTTGAGTTCCAAACTAAATTAAACCTCAGATGGTTGAAGGAATTGTTTTCCTCCTTCCTCACAGTTGCAAATCCATGAAGTTTGGATTCTCTCGAGAGCTGCAAGAGTTGCTATATTTGGATTTCTTTTAATTTGTTCTTACATTTTCGAAGTTACTTGAAGGCAGAAGGTGCTGCTACCTTGATGACTGGGAACTAAGATAATACTAAAACCAAGGCACATGAGAACTCTCTGTGAAGGATACATGGATGATTGGCAACTGATCAAGCTGGTACAAAATGAAATAACAAGTTAAATGATCTGATAATTCTAAACCAAGAAACAGAAAAACTCAATTTTAGTTGTTTTTTTTTTCTTGGTTACAACTTGAGTTTAGTAAAATTACTCTAAACTAAGACAGCACAGCTCTTGCTGATGGTTAAGCAACCAAATGCTAGGAATTTGAAGTGTCAACGACCAAGGATGCATACAAGAGCCTGTTCCATGTATCAGGTAGCCCTGGTAAACACCAATGGCTGCAATCAGGTTGAGATTCTTCTTGCAGTTGCTGCTCAGTTTTCAAAAGCTTTTCCTGCTTTCTTGCATACAAAGCTGGATGTGCATCTCTTCTATACTCGGATAGCTTTGTAATGTTCAGGTATCTCACTGGTATCATCATGCCTCGAATTGTAATCTCAATAATTTCTTTCATTGGTTTAGGAAATGCAGACACATACGATTCATCCATAATGGGTTGTGTTATATTGTAACACCATTGCTTCCCTTGGTGTTGTGGCGATATGCTGCGGAAAAAGACGGTTGTTTTGGTTGCATCAACATGGTGATCGATCCAACGAGCCCAAGTCCTCATGCCTTTCCTTAATGCAGACTCGATCTCCATCTCCTCAACTAATTTTCCTTTGTATTGAAACAAATCCCACCTGCAAAGTCATCACCCATTTTGACATGATTTCTCGTTCAAATTCCACAAGTTGACTACCTGCCATTATAGCTCAACAGGAAACTTACGACTTCACTTTCCCACTGTGAACCCACCAATGGGCAGTGTTGAATACCATGACATCAGCTCCACGCCACTTCTTGGCTAAGGGTGACAGTTTGTCAAGCCTTAGAATTCTGCTCCCATTTTCTTGCTTAAGTTGCACCAAAAATGGGCTCCAATAGAACTCCACAGAACAATTATAGTCCTGTAAGAGGAATAAACTCTACGTTTCAAGGTTTTTTAAATTGCTAGAGGGTTATAATTCAACTAATCAACTACTAAGAATCACTGGAGGACGATAATAGCATAACAAGGAATAATCTTACCTTTGCTTTGAAGACCTTATAGACGCCGCTACGAACATCAACATGAGCTTGAGAAGAAGGTATGGCTGAATAAAGAAGGCAAGCTAGAGATTCCCATTGGTTTCTGTTGAGGGAATCTCCAACTATTATCACCCTCTTTCCTCTAAGTCTCTCCAACATGTCTATGCCATTAAACCTTGAACACCAATCTTTGTTAAGAAGAACACAAAACATGCACCTTTTTCTTCTTCTTTTTATAAGCTAAAATCTTGGCTTAAAAGACCTATAATGCAATAAGCTAAAAAAACATGGGCACTGGCTACGACCCCCACAAAACAAAACATGGACATAGGCTAATACCCCCACAAAACATGGGCACAAACAAAACAAAATGCACTTATGGTAAGAAATCTTACCTTGGAACATCACAGTCTTTGGCTTCCCAGCTCCATTTCTCATATTCAAAGTCTGGCCTTCCATTCCTCTGGCAGCTTACCTTTTCACTAAGAAACGGACATTCAGCTGCGGTATGTTGAGGGCCTCCCTCTGGTTCATAAACCCATTTCCCATCAAATATATTGCACTTCACTTCCTCCTCTTTCATAGGGTTCAAGTCATTCTCGACCAAGTTTGTGCTCCCATTCTTGACCAAGTTTGTGGACTCCAGGTGTTCAGTACTAGACGTGAGACTGGACATTGGCATCGATACACCAACATTTAGAAGTGATGAAAGTTTCGGGCTGTTCTGACATTGTTTTAGAAAAAACATCAGTACAATGAAACTCATAAAGCTTGCAAATATGCAAAGCCTCCATTTTTTACCAATGGTGGAACTACCAGCTTCCATGCCTTCTGTGTGTTCGTGCTTCTTCAAGGTTGTAGAGAGGTCCATGTTTTGTGCACAAGGGCGGCCAACCACAACTTAACTAAGTTTATGATTCTATAATGTGCAAATCTTAATGAATCCTTGTCAATGCACGCACATGAGTAGATATGGTAACTGGTCATTAATGCAGCAGCAGCAGCAGGTCTAAACAATGGTTTAGGCATGCTTACTCTCTTAATTTCCAAATTTGGTGGAGGGTAGATGTAACAAGAATTAATAGTTACTTTTTTTAAAAAGTTATTATTATATGAAGTGGACTTTTACATAGATACCATACAGAAAAGTCTATCAGTTTTCATTGCTAAAGTCCAGTGTTATAAACCATATTAAAAAGATTAATTAGTGTCTGAGTTCATCATTTGGATGTGTTGCTCATCCTCTAGTGATTAAACTGATCTTGAGGAATCAATCACAGTGCATAAAACATATAAGATTTTTTTCATATAAAAAATAAGAAATATATCAAGATTACAATTAAATTTATGACACTAAATAAATAAACACTGAATATTTTTTTATTCAAAAATTAAATTTCGTTAATTGATGTTGTTTTTCGTTTGAAGCTCTGAAAACATCAGCACTGTGGCATGTATCAACGTTGAGCAGGAAGTGATGATACAAAAAAAGAATCTAACGTGTAGACGATGAAAACAGGAAACACATTCTGATTAAGCAAGAGCTTCTTGACCTACTGCAACACTGGACTTCCATTTCTGTCGATTTTTTCAAACCTTCATTAATGGATCACATGAGCACAGGTTGTTTCCACATAAAAACTGAATAATTTCTCGTGAGTAAACCCCACCAGCTTCCTCAATCAGATATCTTTGCCTTTGACACACAGTTACTCAATAACTTTTGGTCAAGCTGTGGTGAAGGGAACTAGCTACTGTAAATCTCTACTTGAAAGGCTATAGTATTTCCACTGCTCTCTTATTACTTCGTCCTGCATGGTTGCTGGGACAGCAAACCAACATCATTACACTGTTATTTCTTGCAATGAATTATATTAAGACTTTCTCATTCCTTCCTTCCTAACTGATAATGTTTCAAAATTGTTTTCAGATATTGAACATCAGTAAATCCACCCTGGAGGATCCCTAAGAAGTGGTTTGTAAGACTTGTAGACCTCCAATTCTGCTCTGGTTCACTGACAATCATAAAAAGTCTGTTCATAGTTCATTCTATTAATTAACCATTCAATCCATCTGGTATTTTAAACTTCAATCCATCACAATTTTTTCACGAATGTTTAGAAACGATACTGCGGTGCTATTTTTCATTTGAAGACTGAAAGAAATTAGAACACTGAAAATGTTACTGCTGTTCCTGCTACCATGGACTGGAGAAAGAAAGGTGCTGTTACTCCTATCAAGGATCAAGGCTAGTGTGGTAAGTTCTACCATTGCACCAAGCAATGCCCCCTTACCACTGCTTTTATGCTACAGACTATCTCTTACACACGTATGTATTGATGTCATTATGCTTGGTTTGTGACAAAATTAATCAGGCAGCTGCTGGGCCTTTTTCACTGAGGTAAATTGGTTTCCTTATCGGAGCAAGAGCTTGTAGAGTGTGACACTAAAGGGGAGGATCAAGGCTGTGAGGGTGGTCTCATGGAAGATGGTTTTGAATTCATAATCAAGAACCATGGCATCAAAACTGAAGCTAACTACCCTTACCAAGCAGCTGATGGAACTTGCAACTCAAAAAAGAAGGCATCTCACATAGCCAAAACCACTGGCTATGAAAAAGTTCCTGCTAACAGCGAGACAACATTATTAAAGGCCGTGGCCAACCAGCCAATTTCTGTTTTCATTGATGGTGGAGGCTCTGACGTTCAATTCTATTCGAGTGGTGTCTTCACAGGACAACGTAGAACTGAGTTGAAACATGGTATTGTAGCGGTTGGTTATGATACAACTAGTGATGGTATCAACTATTGGATTGTCAAGAGTTCCTGAGGCACAAGCTGGAGTGAGGAAGGAGACCTAAATATGCAGCGAGACATAGAGATTAAAGATGGTCTCTGTGGCATAGCCATGGACTCCTCTTATCCAACCGCCTAATATTTATATATCCATGATAAAAATGTTCAATAAAATCTCGTGTGTATTTATGAATTCAAGCGCTTTTATGCTGTAAGAACAATAAAAAAAATTATTCAATAATGAAGCATAAGCATCTAAGTGATCATTTGATACAATGCTAAAGAGTCCTTGTATTATCACAAAAGCCTATTTATAAAACCTGTATTATTGACGGAATGATTTGAGATATAAATCTGTTGGGGTTGAAGGAAAAAAAAATAATAATTAAATGATTTATTTAAAATTTAGATGGATCCCTGAACTAGTCTTTAACCTTTTTTTTAACAAATAAAAATAATTTATCAAAATAATATTTTTAAAAAAAAAAAATAAATTAATTATAGTTAATCCTTTCAATTCATGATATGAGGCCTTGTCACATGTACATCTCGGATTTGATTTTAAAACTATATATAATAGTATAACTTTATTAGTGCAAATTTTCCTTTCAATTGAGATGTTATTTTTATTTCTTGGTTTAGAATGACTTGGTATAAATCATGATAGTTTTTATATGAAAACCAAGATTTTAATAATAAATAGATATATTTTATCAAAATAAAAAAGAAATAAATGATTACATGAAAGGGAAATTTGGATAAAAAACACATTTTTTCATGCATTTAAATCATCAAAATTCTTATGAATTTTTATTTTAATCTTTACTTTTTCTGAAAAAAATGAAGAAGAAAAAACCATGTCTTTGTTAAATAAAAAAAATACATAATTAAGAAGAATAATTTTGAATTCAGAGATACATTTTAATTCTAGAATCAAAATAATTAAAATTCTTTCAATAGTTATAAATTTTTTTTTAAAAAAAAAAAAAAAACAATTTGTCTTGAGAGCGGCTTGCAGAGGCAAAAAGACTAGCATAAACTGCACAATTCCCCATATTATATTACAAAGCAAAGATGGACTCTGTGCAATTCATGTCAGCCCACTACATGAGCTTAGGGCTTATAAAAAGAGCTTCAGCCGAACATGATTATGCGCTCTCTGTTGGAAGGCGAATGGGTCAAGCAAGCCCACTAATTCAAATGAACCCAGAAGAAACGCGTGTACTCACGCTCCGGCCACGGTGCTTTTTATTTGAATCGATCAAAGACCCATTGATCCGAGCTCTAGCTCCAATCTGGTGGCAAGAAACCCCAATCTTTTTCTTTACCAAAATAAATAAAGATAACACCCTATCCATGACCCGGGAGTAGACCCGGTTCAGGTCTCGTAACATTTCACGGCATGTTCATCTTCTTTCTTCTGGACCCAGACTTGCTTTT
>Ga0325402_1007558_pt1 | contig 10321 bp, 9 predicted proteins | sample PopdelMetagenome_22_FD_207212 | JGI IMG/M metagenome (GOLD analysis project Ga0325402, IMG submission 207212) | Populus deltoides microbial communities from Bellville, Georgia, United States - Xylem-PdKOR-R3 | ecosystem: Host-associated > Plants > Phyllosphere > Stem > Wood/Secondary xylem... | reverse complement strand
ACTAATTATTATCGCTCTTTCCATCTTACCAGGTAACACATTTAATTTTTTTTCAACTCTAACAGATATAAACAAATGAGTGGCTTCAAGATCAATTAAAGCATATAGAGAATTCTACTGTAGCATACCTGCCACCACCTCTAGATCAATTCTGACCTCCTCCTGGGTCATGTGATAAACTATCCCATTGGTCCTCTCTCCATGTCCTCTGCGGGCTTCGAGGGGAAAGGAATGCGGTAGCAAACAAGATGAAGGGAAAGCTAGAGCCATCAGAGCGTCAAAAACTGATTGAGGAAGGTATGGTTTGAATATTTATCATTCTTTCGGTTTTTTGATTGCTTGTATCTGTGTAATGAATGTCCTTTCATTTTCTTCAGGAAAGAATCTGAAAGAAGGACTTGTAACTTTGGAAGAAGACCTGGTTAAACTTACAGATGAGCTTCAGATGGAAGCACAATGTATACCTAACATGCTCATCCACATGCTCCGATTGGAGTGGAAGATAGTTCAACAGTGAGAGCGATGGTATGTAATTCTTTCAACTGCTTCCTTATATTTCACGAGTAAAATGAAACGTAGAACAAAACACAAAGACATGAATTGCTTTTTGCAACTAAAAGACCGAGCAGTTGAATTCAGTTACAAGTTTGCCAATTTTTTGTACTTATGATGTTGCATGAGATAATAGCATAATTCATTTGCAAGTATGTTGTTAGAGAAGTGTGCGTGCGTGTGTGCGAGTATGTTTGAAGGAGGGGATAATGCTGGACATCTTACAGGTTTAAGTATATTTCCCCTGAGCTCTTGTAGGCAGGCACCCCTGACTTGTTGATACTTATGCCTGACAATTAACAGGTTTACTCTATCAAGGATAGTGATCAATGCCTCATTGGCACTGCAGAGATTCCTGTGGGAGGAATCCACATGGATGCTATCCTTGCCGAGTCACTGTTGCCATTGAAGTATGTGGCATTTTCCCATTGCTTCCGTACAGAGGCTGGCGTTGCAGACACAGCAACAAGGTATATTGTCTGGCTTTATTCATTTGTATGACAGTTGTCTGATACTCTGACTAGATGCAAAGTGTCTCATATCAATACTCCATTCTTCATGGTGGGGTTCCTCCATTCAGGAATATCAGTGTTCATATTCAGCTCTCATGTCTTGGCTATTTGCCAAATCATATATTCAAGGCCTTGCTACTTTTGTTACATTATTGTTGATAACAGCAATCCAGTATTAAGTACTGTTTAGTTTCCTTACAAATGGAAAAATCCAATGATCATGCATCTTCTTTACACTGTCCACCTGCAGTTTGTTTCTGGCCCCGCTTTTTCAAACACCACTCCTCTCCTTGTAGTTATATGCTGGCTTGGTGAATTGCCAGGCTGCCAAATTTATTCAAGGCCTAGATAGTTTCTACTTGGTTGAATCTTCATGCCTTTTTATTAAAAGCACGAGAGATATGAAATAGACGTGAGTGCACTGAATTAGTTGGGCAGCAGAAGGTGCGTTGGATGTAACCATTATTGGCGATGACATTCGTCTTCATCAAGCCATTAATTTTCAACAAGCAGCAAGCACAAGGCTACAGAATGGCAGAGCTTGAAGTTGACACCAAGCCTGGCTTTCATCCTTGTAGCTTGGAGGAAGAATTACAACATCAGAGGTTGGTAAATGAAGAAAGAAGAATTACAACTTCAGGTGTTGATAATTGGAGGCATTCTCTAAATTGAGTTTTTATATTGTAGCGTCACATCTTGATTTGTTTATACCACAAACCACATTATAGCGAGTACCCGCGTGGCGTGGGACAACGAGGAGAATCGCAAACTAGAAACATGGATGTAGTGTTCCAAGCAGCTGAAATCACAGAGTCATTTCATGGTTTGAATCAAGTGGGAAGCTTGAAAACATCACTGCTTACAAAATTGTGAGAAGCATTAATAATTGCGCGTGATGGAACAGTTGATGGCTCCTTGAAAATGCAAATCGTCTGCGCTATAACTTGAGTTTGCTCAACTCAATCTTTCGGACAGGATATGTATATGCTTCATAATTGATTTGTTGGCCCATGGAACTTAATTTGGTGAGAGTAGTTATCAGATCGACCTGCAAGAAAATCAATTCCAAGACCGTAATTAGAACAGATCTAGAGGCAACATAAATTTGGAAATGCGAGGATTTAACGGTACATAATAGCATCAAATTCCCTCTGCTCCTCCATAGCAAGAACTACATCGCATAATTTCAAATTAGGCAGGTTCAATTGATTGGGATCCCTGTTGAGAATTATCAACTGACCTCATAATCTGTCTGAGACACTGTTTCTCGGCTACGTTGGTACTTCTGAACCCATGGTGTAACATCTGGATCAGTTGCCAGTAAGGCCTCTGTTGCTGCTTGATCAGGACCCAAGAACGCAGACATAACAGCTAGCTGGTCAACCAGGGAAGGAACAGAATTGGATCAGCGACCATCTATAGGTGTCTTTCCAAAGTGAAATCTCCTGTCTTTGTAGAAGGTTGTGAGCTCGTGATCCTTAATATATTTGTTGAAAGCATACCTGGCGGGGACCAAAGCCAATAGATGAGAACTTGTCTTTCATTTCTTGGACTGTGGCTTTCTCCCACTGGGGAACCCTCCCTTCTGGATCTGGCTCTTGGGAATCTGTCCTTCCGAATTGTCTATCAAACAATCCCCACTATAAGAACAACAACAATTGTTGGGATTAATTGCTTATCACTTAACTTGCTTTTATTGATAATAGACACACACCCTTTTGTAGGTCGGATGATAGGAAAAATGATGAAATATCTACTTCTATCTGTATGTATTTACGAGAACTCATTTGAGCATAATTGCAGTCATCGTAATGTTCCTTTTTACACAAGGAACTCCCTAACCTTTCTGCATACTATAACTCTTATGTAGCCACTGTTTTAGACCTTGACTTTAATAATAAGGCTGGTTCAGAGGTAGAGTTGCCAATATTTTATATATCCTGGTGCAAATTAAAACTGTCCACAACACAGCCAAATTAGAAACACTAACCTGTCCACTGGATCCATATGCGGAGTACAATATGCTTCCTTTCTGTTCATTACCGCCACACTTGCGGATGGCAGAAGCCAGAAATGTAGCCTTAACAGCACTTTGTCCTGCAGAGAACAAACAAAATTGAGTCAGGGACATTGGTCTTCTCTGTTGATGAATTAAATTCTGTTCATCTGTACATAAACTAGGTCATGCAATAAGGCTAGAGCATGCAGCACGGCATAAATTTGGGATTATTAATGTGTATAACCTGCATACGGGATAAGATCTGCAAAAGAGATGGGTCCACCCTTGGAATATGAATCTATCTCCTCCTTCGCTTCCTCTATTAAATTCAACGCGGCAGAAAGTCCCTTATTTTCAGGTCTGCTTATCTCTGAACTTCAGGTGGGAAAAAAGGAGAAGAAAATTAAGACAACATTCAGGCAAGGAGGTAAGTTATTGCTTCAAAAAGCAAAAGGGACTTCAATCAAGAAGCAGGGATTACTTCAGACAATAATTTACAATTCTGCAACCTAAGCAGGTGTTCTAATTTACTTAAACATCCAAAAACCAGGAACTGCGAACATCACAGATCGTGATATAAGCGTACTGGCAGGATGCTTCACAAAGAACCTGTAGGAGGTTCTATTTGCTCATTCCTCAGTAAATAATCATAATCAATTGGGAGTTGATGCTTGCAGTGCGTGTGCAAATGTCTGAGACCCAGTTTCTCTACATGCTAGAGGAAGAGGAAAGTGTAAACTTCCACACATTGATAAATCAGTGTACAAACTCATAAAAGATGATAACTTCATAACTGAAATACCTGAATCGTATGGATCCATTTGGGCCCCCAGATTTTGTAGCCTGCAAACTTAATCAGGAATTAATCAGAGCATTTCTTTCGACTTTTACCTTTAGTTAAGGACTTCCATAGCAATCATATAGGAATTCAACAGGTGAAGGAATTTGTCTGACCTTATCATAAGTAATGGCATCATTCAGAGCCAGAGTTAGAATGTATGGTACAAGTTCAGGTTTGCCCTGAAACAAATATCAACAGAATAGTGATCAAAACACCATCAAAGCACGATGTAGATATTTCTATCCATTTATGGAACTGCAGAACAACAACTTCATAAAAAGAAAGCATAAAGGCAAGGTTGTGTGGTTCACCTTTATAGCTGCGGAAAGGGTCTGCCTTATGCTGGCTGTGAGAAAGAAGATGCAACATCAACTGAGCAAACTGTAGCTGATTTGAGCATGCTTGGAAATGTTGAGATTAGGGAACTCACACTGAAACTCAGAACGCTGCCTGCGTTGGATCAAATCAGCAGCACTAGCCATTTCAACAAATGATCCTGAGCTTGCTAGCAATTCCTAAGTTCACAGCAAAACTGGTTAGAAACTCATCATCACATCATTCTACATTATGGATTTCCAACATATAAAGGATGCGTCAAAATACAACCATTGACATCAACATTCCACTAAATCAAAATGAGAGAATAATATAACTGAAATATTTCAGATATCACCTTTTTATTTTATTTTTTTCTGAGCGGGAAAAAAAAGGCAATTAAATTATATATATCATAAATCAACAATGTTTCGAATGTAGGATTAGTGTCATCTGACCATGTATACCAAAACAACACACTAATGTATCGCCTTTGGAATAGAATCAAGAAGTGGATGGTCAAGTTTGCATAGAATGTGAATGCCAAATCCTTGAGCAATGAAAGGGAAGTGTTATTTCTCTCTTACCATGCCAACAGTAGCACCAAAGCATTTCAAAACTTCTCTTCGCCGTAGAACATTCTCACCAGGGACATCAGTGTCCATTTTATGACAACGAATAGCGACCTGATCAATATTTAGCCAAAAGGCAAAAGAGAGAAAAATAAATGATTCCATTTTCTGTAGCATTCCCAGCCAAGATGAAACTGAAGCAACATTTCAAGAGAACTTACAGCATGAGAAGGACATCTAATGGTAGGAGTAGTAGATATGGTTAAAGAAGGGACACTAACCAAAGAGGGGAGGGTTGATAGGAAAGAAGCACCCATAGTTGCCTCCACAGTGTAACCTCTGTGCTTTCGAGCTTCTAAAAGACAAACAGAAGGCTCTTCCGTTTCGTGGAGAGTGGTAACAAGATTATGTGTGCCTACGTGGCTATACCTATACATGTGGAGTGGGCATGAGTGTTCGTGAGGAGATATGTGGATATCCTATCTTCTTTTCATTGGTTACCGACCCGGTTCGCCGACCCATTTTTTTTTTTTTAAAGTAGAAAGAATGACAGCCTGCATATGCCGTCGCTCTCTTCCTTCATTTGTAGGGTAATTATTTAGTACTTTAGGAGTCCAAAGATCATTTTCGTTGTTCGGTTTACCATGCAAGGATAAAGATTATTGCAAAAGAAGAAGGAGAGGTGGACGACAATCGGGAGAAAAGAGAACTAATTGTTTTCACTTTTATTGCATTGAATGACGATGAATCGAATACATGCATCGAAGAAAAGGATGTTACTCTAGAGATCCAATGATAATCGTATCCCTAACTTCCTTCTAATCTGACTATTTAAATTGTCCTGTTGAAAAATGAAAATTGCTTTTGGTTGATGGAATGAAAGGCCCCTCCTTCTCTTCCCAACATAATCTGTGCCTGCACTGGCACCGAATAGCAGCAGCGTCCATTTGCTCGGTATCTTCATGCATGCCTCCACCCACCTAAACTCGAGATATACACAATCCGCATACCTAACCCTGATTCTGGCACAGCCGGCTTGCAGTATCAATGGATGATAGTGAATGATTAAATTTGCCACTATCCTCCCGCACTTGGATCTTGAAGAGAATTGTTCTTCAGCATCTAAACTAACTTGTTATGATAGAGGCGTTCAGATTCTGGGATTGCCCCTGACATAAACAATCTGGTAAAGGATTTACATAAAAAGCTTCTTCTGAACGAAACCTATCCGTGCCCTTTGTTCCAGAAATGGGGCCTTTCCTCTTCCTTGGGGAGCCTTGCCTATGCAACCAACATGAGAAACAAAATTTAAATTAGTGGATTCTATTTTCAAATCTTTATAGAATGCTGACCCGTCAAGATAATGGCCATGGAAGATAACCTCAAATCTCACAAAACGAGCAGTAGTTTCCCAGTGCCACCCAATTGTGGCTGCACAATATTAACTATACCTCACCTCTTCTCCCAGAAAAGCAGTGCCCATGGGCAACTCAGCTGTTGAAGATGTTTTTGGGTATTAATTGTGATTATAATGCTTAAGAATACATACCGTTTTCTGTGGCTTTCAATGACATGGTCTGATAAATATTTGCCTTCTTTCAGTTTTCCCTGCTCAATTTTATCAAACAGACGAACAAGTGCTTTCCTAAGGGACAAAAAAGGAAAATGCTCAGTGCAAAGAAATTGATCAAAATAAGCTAAAATATATATAAGAATATCCCATACCTGTCCGGGGAAATTGTTCTTCTATGTCCAAGAAAGCGACGATGACCTTCGACTGCCCTTGCCATGTTTCCAGAGTATGTTGGCATGAATACATCACTTTCAACAGATACAATATAGTCAAGCGCAGCCAGCTGAGACAAGTGATTGGTAAACGGTTCAAGCTCCTCAAAAGATGCCAACGTTTCCTGCAAGATGTTTAAAGGACATGCTAGTCATAGAGCAACACACTTAAAAAATTAGCAGCTCTCACTCATCCCGGCCCAACTTCTCGCACCAAAAAGAAAACAAAATCAGCACTTATAGACAGAATACAGAGAATATTCATGTATGTTTACAAGTCTCCATGCAAGCATAAGTATCTGTGCACTGTGATTGACAACAAAATGGCACATAGAAAGAGAAGGAAGGTGATTTGTCAATTTTCCAGACTTCGATTCAACTTGATTACAAACACAATTCCAAAAATTACTTTTTATATGATGAATGGGTTAAAAGTATTATACATGGCATCCCCTCGTAATCTGCCTTCTAAAATAAACTACTATTTTGATTATCCACAAAAAACAATGAACACAAAAACAGCATACAAAATGCACAGGGCATCGTCAATGCAAGCAATTGCACTCATCATTAGTTGTGTAGATGGACTAGGGTGTATCCTTAGATGTGAGGAGTGATTTTTTTTTTTTTTCAATCTTATGGTTTTCCTGAAGTATAAAATTTTGCATTGCTCTCACAGCAAGGCCTTTGAAAAGACATTTATCTATAGGTTAACAAAACTAACAATAACAACAATTAACTTATACAGAGAAAACATGGAAAAGTTCTATAGAAAAGCCAAAACACAAACCTTGCGCATCAACATAGGATATCGGGATTGTAGATCACCCATATGTGAATCACCTCCATATATCTCTCCTGCAGCAATGTAGATAGGGGTGTTTGATGGGTAACCAAGAGCAGATAGAAATATTGCAGCCTCCTTTGGAGTTAAGGGGCAAAAACCCTTGGATCTCTGCTCCCTGGGATCAATATCCTTCACTTTCCAGTTATCATTTGCCTCTCTTCATGTCACATAAAATACATAAGCAAAAAAGCCCAAACATTGAATTGAATTCATTATCACATAAGCAGCAAAATTACCGTATCATTTTTAGTTCATTTGCTTCAGCAGGAGACAAATCATGTGTACATCCACTGAAGGCAAGCATGTCCTTCTCATATCGTAAGTGCAGGGAAATATAAGGACCATATGACCTCATGCGGTCCACCAACAACTACAATGCCAATGTGACTTGAAATCATATCATTGCACATACAAGAATCAACAAGAGCAAAAATATCTAGCTATTTTCACCTTTCCCATTGCTTCAATATGAGGTGCAAAACGGAGGGCTTCATAACAGGCACGGCAACGCAGCTTCTGAATATCAGGAGGGAGATTGTTATTTGCTAGGCGAGAGTCAGTCTTGGCAGCCCGAATAACCTGTGAAAACAAATTTATGTTAGGAAGATTGTGTTAGAATTTCAATAATAAATGAGTAAAACCAGCAGATTGCAATCATAAATACCAAGTGAAACTTCCAATTGATATACCTTATAATCAGCCCACATGCTTGCTATCTCTTCCTGGTAGTAGTCCATACCAGACCAGCTTTTAAAATATTTAACTGCTTTCATAGAACTACCTATTTCCTTGGGAAGCTTTTTTATGACTTTCACATCATTAGCTAGAGCATTGATAAAATGATCTTCATCAAAGACATCTGAAAAGTTGCTGCAAAAAAAGAACAACGAACAAAGAAAGAAAGAGCTATGGCATCATGACATGAAAGGGCCCAACAACTTGAAATTTTCACTGATCTAAAATTACCTGGAATCTTGCCAATATGACTTTTTATCTAGTTTTGGAACAACAAGAGTGGCATTTATGATATGTGCAATAGCTACCATATCACATATCTGCAATTCAAGAAAGACAGTGTTTCTCAACCCCAGTACAAAAACACAAGAACCAATAAAAAAAAAAAAACACAAATTATTGGTGCCTTAATAAATTGTACCATAGAGCACAGCACAACTACATACATCTTCCAGGATAACATAGAAACAGAATAAGAATTTGGGAAGCCTAACAAATAGCGTAGAGTAATAAAATTTCAGAATTTCAAACACAGCCATTGTGATTGACAAACTTAAGTAGTCATGGATATCGACACTGTAAATTTTTATAAACGATAGACGGTAGATATGTACCCCAGCTCGCATCTGGTTGAGACCTCCATTTGTATGAGCTAGAAGGTAACCTCTCGACTCTGAAGGAGCTGAGAAACAGTAGGTAAAGCAGAAATAAGCAAACAGGAAAAAGTTTTTAAAAGAAGCAAATCAATATGAAATTAAAGCCAAACTTACAGGTATAGTTAGGACTAGGTTGAGTACAAGGCAAATAATTGCGATTTGGTGGAGGCTTCCATAGTTTGGTACAGTTGGGGTTCCGATCAGAACACTGTCAAGTCTAAAGGAGTGAAAACATGAAAGATGCATGACTGACTGCTTAGAATAAAGAAAAACATAAACACTTATGACGCTCAATCCACATCTACACACAGACTAATCCCAAATTGTTTCCTCACCATACTTTTCATTTCTGTTAAATTTCATCAATGAATCAGAATTTAAAAAAAAAAGTGCTTGAATTGGAAAATATATTGGAATGAATTGCATGTAATAAGACCTGGTGGGATGAGAGAGGGCCTTTGTATACATTGGGAGGAGTGATCTCACTTGTCCAGCTCTGTTCTTGCTCTTTGCCCAATATCTTGTCTCTGATTTCAATTTGCTACAGATAATATTTTTTTTATTGTTAAAAAAAATAGTATGAACTAAAATCCCACCAATTATTGTTCCAAAAAAAAGAAAAAATAAAACTACGGCAGTCAGTTCAAAAATAGGCAGAATCCCAAGAATTAGAAGGCTAAGATATCTATCTTTCAAGCACATTAGGCCACAGTTAACGGATTTCGAAAAAGAAGTAACAGAAACTTTAGAAAGTAGAAGAAACCCTAATTCTAACACTAAAAGGGGAAAAAAGAAAATCAGGTGAGTGTGGAATTACTTACGGGATGAGGAAGCCTGTAAGGATCAGGGAGTTTAGAGTAAGGAGGGAAAACATGTAAGTGTACGGAGAGGAGGGCCATCATCGCTATCGTGCATATGGCGCATGATAGCATCTTCCTCATCAAACCCACGGTCTTCCATCTTCGCTTCTGCATCATCTTCTTCGCTACTTTTTCTTTCTTGGTGTTTATTTCCAGTCTCTCTTTCCCTTTCTATCGCTGTTTTTTTTTTTCTAAGAGTTAGAAAAGAAGAAGAAGAAGAAGAAGAAGAGGTTAATGAAGGAGCAATGGGTATCAATGGCCATTAAAAAGAAAAGAAGAAAGAAAGGTAAAGGAGAGTTTGTGTCTGTGTGTAGCAGACGGCTGTCGTAGTAAAGCAAGGAGGGGGGTTCTTTGCTTGGGGAATATCTTTTTTTTTTTTTTTTTTTTTGCGCTTTCAGTGGAGACAGATTGGATCCTCTATGATGTAATTAAAAATTATGTTTAATATTATAATATTGTGTGATGATTATTTTTTAAAATATTTTTTTATTTAAAAATAAATTAAAATAATTTTTTATTTTTTAATACTTATTTTTAAAATCAGTATATTAAAAAAATAAAAAAATTCAAAATTTTTAAAAAACACTTTTAAAAATTAAAAACAAAAATGCGCTTAAATTATTTAACTGTTTATCTTTCTTCCCACA
>Ga0325402_1007556_pt1 | contig 10322 bp, 5 predicted proteins | sample PopdelMetagenome_22_FD_207212 | JGI IMG/M metagenome (GOLD analysis project Ga0325402, IMG submission 207212) | Populus deltoides microbial communities from Bellville, Georgia, United States - Xylem-PdKOR-R3 | ecosystem: Host-associated > Plants > Phyllosphere > Stem > Wood/Secondary xylem... | reverse complement strand
ATCATGCCTTCTCTTTAGGTGTCAGGGCTAAAAGAATAAGTTTATTTAAGAATTAAAGAAATAAACTCTAAACTTATACGCAAGATTATTTATTTAAATTAAATTCATTTTATTGATATATATATATTCATTTTATTTATTTTATGCAATGGTCGTTGTAGCATGTGACTAGAACATGAATTCAAAAGGCATTATCTTTCTATAAAAAAAAAAAAATTCAGACTAATTCTTTTTTTTTTATTAGCGTGGGGTGTCCGGGCCAGCTTACACGCACCATGACTATTCCTCATGGCCCACTGAACATCCTACAAGCCCAGTGAGCAGGTAAGGCACCGCGGGGGTGACAAGGTGCACATAAAGGGTCGAACCCGGAACGGGAACGAAACAAGTCACACGATTAACCACAGCGACTAGGCCCTCAAGTACAAAATCAGACTAATTCTTAATCTTCGCGTGCCTTGGTGTTGGACTGCTGCATTTGAAATAAACCACATTCTCTTGTTCTTGTTGGGCAAAAAAATACTTAATTTTCTTCCACTTATTACTTGACCAACTATCACCTGTACCACTAACATCTTTTAAGAATTCATTGACACCCCAACACAATCAATATTCTCTTCTCCCTTTTTAACCTATGATCAATGGGGAATTCAAACACTATTTTTCAAAAAATTAATTTTTTTATTTAAAATTAATTTTTTTATGTTTTTCGATCGTTTTGAAACTTCTAGTATTAAAAATAAATTTTTTTTAAAAAATATTATTTTGATACATTTCAAGCAAAAAAAAAAATACTTTAAAAAGTAATCGCTATCATACTCTCAAACACCCCATTATTTTCTAATTTGAAATTCACCAAATCAATTTCTATCTTCTTCTTTTTTTCTCCTCTTCCTAGAGAAATATAAATGCATTTTAATCTTTCAAGATTCCTCCAATAATTAATTTATTATAATTTATTTTTTTTGTTTTAACAAATATTCATACACTTTATTGTCTCACAAGATAATTTATCCAAGTCAATTTCTGACAATCTTAAGAATTCACCATTAAATTTAATAATAAATTCTCCACATCAATTTTTAATAACCTTTTAACTTCATCCATAAATTTACAATCCACAGTGACAATACAATTTAATAAGCATAATTATTTAACTTCATTTCTTAATAAACGATTGAATACATCAAAAAGTTTTTGAATTTAGACTACTATTCCACTAACCAAGTTCTTCAAACTCAATTTATACCAATCTTGAATTTTTTTTAAAAAAAAAGAAAAACAAAGAACTCCTTCATCATACTTATAAAGATTTAAATTATATTTCTAATATTTTATTGAAGAATTTCATGGTAATTCAGTTTTTTTTTAAAAAATTTCTTCCTAATAAACATACTTAAGTTTCAACCAACGAACAGATGGAGTTAAATATTTTTTTTATAAAAGATAAATATTTATATAAATACAAAATAAATCTTAAATACTTAAATAATACAACATTCTAATAATTGAAATTCCAAAATAATATCAACATAATCTATCTATTTATCTATTTATGCCCACATCATCTACTTGATGGTTTAGGCTCATCAATAGCATGATCAAATCCTGCTTCTACTTGAGTGGCTCTATTCCCTTTATGGTATCATCAAGAGTTAATATTTCTTCAAAGGTATCAAGTCCATTGCGGTAAATATTGAGCCACCAATGCATATTTGTACCTTAAAATATATATTGAACCACCAAATCATATACTTCTTCTCTATGCTCACACAATGCATATTTGTAAGTATCTCATTCCTATGTGCATCTCACCATGACACATAAGCTCCATGATGTCCATTGCAACGCATCACCTGTATCGATGTCGACCATATTGTGTTGTCCATAGATCAATTATCACATTACCTGATCTGGAAAATGTAGCTTAACCATCTAAAAAAAATATCAACGAGACCAATAATGTCCATATGTTCATCCTGTTATTGCAAGTAGCTGGAACAACTAATCTTTCATCCAAATAAGGCATTCGAATGACTTGTAAAAGATAAGTTTCTTAAATATTAAACAACAATAATTCGATGAAATTAAGCTTTTTCTTTAACAAATGGTTCAAGAAATACATGGATAGCATGTTGCCTATCTAGCTTGTTCTGATAAAATAACAACACATGTGTTGAATTATTATCAATTACTCTACTGGCACACCATCTGACATTACAAATCTATTAGTTTAATTGCATTTTTAAAGTTACAATTAGACAATATAAAATGCATATAATTATAAAATAACATTGCAATACCTATATCCTAGTGAGAGATGAATTGTAACCCTCATAGTCTGGACAGTCATAAGTGGCAATCTGGGCATTTAAGACCGACTTATATGAAGATACTCTTAAAATCATAATTGTTATTAAATAAAAAAAATGAGTTGTTTATTTCATGTTAATATTAAACATTTAAAATGTAAATAGTTATTTTAATTTTTTTGATTCATACCTGTAGAAGTAGCAAACATCTATCAATCTATTTGGCCATCTTCTTACATGTAAGACATATATGTATGTACATGCATGCCAATATAGCAGATCCCTAACTATATATGAGAATGACATCAAAATCATCTAGAAGCGTTAGATAAATTAAAGGCACATGTCTCCTTGTGAAGTTTGTGAATAATACATGCCAAATAGATGCAGTATATATGTTTTGGCATACCTACATAACACATTGAAATTATCATATTAATTCGCATATACTTAACAGACTATCATAACATTCAAATCATAATTTAATGGATTACTCCATAAAACCTCGTTGTTAGCATTATATGGTGGTATGGTAAATGTCTCTTTAATATATTTAAAACGTATGGTACCCCCTTCAATTAAAAAGGAGGTGGTGCCAATTCAAATGCATACTCGTATAACACAATCCTATTATGAATGCTAGTGGATATGTTTTTTTGTCCATCAATAAGAAGTCTAAGCAAAATTGTCATATCATGTAGGGTCAGTGTCATCTCCTCATATCTAAGATGGAATGTATGTGTCTCACGTCTCCATCACTCAATTAGTGCATGGATCAAGTCATAGTCAAACTTGATGTGCTCTAAACAACTGATGTATAAAAAAAACAGCTTGAAAAACATATGGTTAAACCTGCTCATGTTATCTCATTCGCTTATGAGTTCGACAATAAATCATGGTCTTATCCTGCATAACAATTTAAAATGTAATTAAATAAATATATAATACCTTTAATGTTAAGTAATAAAAATATTTATTGAAATCAAATATTCTTAGGTGAAAATATTTGTAGGACAGAAGTGTCTATAGGTCTAGTAGGCATGTATTGTGACTCAAACTCTCCATGAAAATAGTCGTTCTCTCAAGGAATGTCATCATCATAATATGGTACTCAGTATAAGAATAAGATCCATCACCTCGAGTGCATGACATCCTATGTAAGAGTACCCGTGTTTAATGTAAAATTAGATAAGCTTAATAAAAAAAATCATAATATATTTTAACAAATGTATGTTTTGTTATACAATTGTATTGTCATACATACTTGTCGATTAGAACATGTTTTTCTATTTTGACCTATTTCATTACATATGTCATGTCTATAATGTGCATGACTCTCTCTTGCATCCATCTCGTTGTTCAAACAAGTAGACATTTGTCGAATACGCCCAAATTTCCATCTAGATAAGTCTACTTCAACTAGAGGTCCAGTGTAATCACTCCATTCTAACTCATTTGGTAATGGACAGAATGATATGCCATATGCTAATTTGTAACTCTGAACCATGTAATGATTATCAATAAACTATGTAGAGTTTACGTGATTCTTAGCACAACATGCAAGAACATATGAACATGGACGTTGGGTTGTCTGCCATTTATAATAAGTGTATGTTCTATGTTGCGATGTCGTGGTCGTACAAATTAATTACCCTATCTTAAAACACAACACACAAGATAATATAGAGCAAGTATGGGGTCGATTCCATGAGGAAGGTTCAAGTCAGATTTTTATGCTAGATGATATGTAATTTGGTGGGGTTTGGAGATTATCTAGGCTAAAAAAAAAGTAAATAGAAGGAAGCAATCAATGTTAAATCAAAGAAAACCAAAATTTATATATAAAAAAAAACAAACTTTGGTCACAAGTAAACGTCCACCTATAGAAATCAGAACTGATCATGGAAACGAAATGTCAAATTATACTCTGAATATTTATCTTTTCTTATGTTGATTAGTTAACAGATCCACTGTATAACTAATCCTAACTATTAAACAACCACAAAGTTCGTATTAGTAATTTAATTCAATGGCAACCTTAAGAACTAGATGAGTTGATTAATTAAGACAACATAACTGTTCACAGTCCATATTTGATTTGATCAATCGAATGTTCTCTCTAAGATTAATAACGTAGATCCACCACAATTATTAAACTCAGATGCTTTATAAGTTCATATACCATAACTCCGGTTTTGATATCGAACTTAGCAATAGATTATCTACAATAATAATTTATAGTTAGCTCTAGCAATTAAAATAAACAATCATAGAAAAAAATAAGCATAGGAGAACAAACATATTCATCGTATAAAATGAAAGGAAAAGATAAAATAAATCACATAATTCTTGAAATCTGAAGGTTTTCGTGTCCTTGCAACCAAGGAAAAAAGTTTAGCCTTGCATGTCTACTGAACAATTAATCAAAAAAAGGAAGAAAACATGATTTCGGGTTTTGTTGGAGGAATGTGTGTTTTTACTCTCTTGGCTGGCTGTTCTCCCTTTTCCATTCTCCTTTTCTTTTTATATCCTAGGAAACCCTGATCCTTTCTCTACAAAATAGTCCTTTTCTAAGTAGACAATTTACATTTAAATAACTATTTAATTTCCTAAAAAAAAGAATAGCCTTACATAAAATCTCAAAGCTTTGACTTTTGACTTAGAGGAGCTAAATTGCTGAAATAAAGACTTGGATGTCAGTTTGGATGCTTTGGGACATAATTTGAACTTGTTTCTTCACAAAACTTGTCTGCTAGCAGAATTCATGTGTTATCTTAGAAAAAATCATATATCTTTCATATGAGCTTCTTTTCTGCTGAAATTTGGTAGGCTAATAGGCCTTCGAGTCCTAAATTCATAAAAATTTAGTTTGCATCAAATGGACTTTTTTAGCTCAAGATATTTAAGTCGAAATAGTCGAAGGTCAACACTGGCAGAATGTAAGATTTGACTTTAAAGGCTACGATTTCTATGCTCTTTCTTTTTTTATTTTTCTTTCCTTAAATGTATAGAAAGGTATGGATGGTAACTTTCTAATTCCACTGGAATCACTTCGTTTCGACCTCTAGAGCTTAAGCTCTACACAAAACATCAAATGAAGGTCAAATCTGTCAATTATCTCTAATTTACTTCTTTTTAAATCTTTCATCCAAAAGTGCCTTCAAAACATAAAACAAAGAATATCAAGGCATTTTATGTATAAAACATAGGTAAAACACTAGGTAAATATGAGTAGAACTATCAAATAATATGGTTGCATCATTCTATGATTCAATCTAACTGCTCGTTAACTTTTTTTCCAACACCCGGTTGAAGGGGTGTTTGGCCTTAAGTTTCAATCTATTTTTCATCAAAATTTAAATGTTTTTTGCTTTAAATTATTTTTTAGTATTTTTGGATTGTTGTAATGTGTTAATGTTAAAAATGTATTTTAAAAAACAAAACAAAAAATATTATTTTGATGCATTTCCGAGTGAAAAGCATTTTGAAAAGAAACCGCTACCATAATCTCAAACACCCTATTAATAGGGGTGTTGATTTGGAAAACATATTGCTCAGAGTTCAACAACATTACAGTATGATCTCTTGATCTATACTTGCTCATTATCAATTCAACCTGAATTGATGGGGGCCAAATTATTCCACTTTGAATACAATCATTTGTTTCAAATCTCTGCTTGACCTAATAACTATTACACCTATAAAATATCAATTGCACTAGAGCTAAAACAGGTATTGCATGAGCCCTTTCAAAATATAATTAAATTATTTTGAAAGATTAGTTTTCATATTACCATATCGGTGACCACCGTCATAACATAATATCCATTTTTCTTTTAGTTCTCGTTCATGTCATTCTTGATATGTTGGGTCCAACTTAAATATTTTTTCATACAACAAATCAAATTCGCATCTTGAAAATTCATAATACATCCTTATCAAATCTTTTTTTTTGTATATGGGTCTTTGAATTTATGATTGAAGTTGCTAACAAAATATCGAACACAATATTCATGGTATCATATAGGTTCATGTCAAATTTATATTACTCCATTCTTTATGCTTTTATGTCTATCTGATATTATACATATACTTGTTCTATCATCGGTAACATGTATCTATAAGCAAAGAAAAAACCATATCCAATTAAAATTATTTTTTTCATCAACATTTGCAAAAGACAATAAGAATATTGCATTATTTGTATCAAAAGTAACTACAATCAATAACTTCTCATCATATCACCTATATAAATATGTGTCATCAATACTAATAAGTGATCTATAGTACTTGAAACCTTCAACACAAGCTTCAAATGATAAAAAAAAAAAACAACTCTTTAAAAAACCATTGTATTATCATCAAGATTTCTTTTATGCTTCCAATCAACACATATTCCAAAATTTGATTTTTTTATTGCCAACAACCTTTATAATTTTCAAAAAACTCCTCCTGTGAACCATAAAGATGATCAAGCACCTTTTATTTTGCAACTCAGCTTTGTTACATGATATTTTATATTTGTAATGCAATTTTATTTCATCTTGTATGCTTGTAACTATCATTGAAAAATTATTCATCACAAGCGTTAGCAATAAAATTTGCATCGAGCTTATTATGGGTTTTTTGGACAAAGGTTGAGGTACATATGTTTGACCCTTTTAATTTTACTATCTCAAATGAATCCAACCTTTTATGATATTTTCATGCAAATACCGCTTACATTTAGGTGCTTGCACATATTATAATTGAACAAATATCGAGTTCAACTGTTGGACTCGATTTTCGATTGAATATGCAATATATCATCATTTAATTGCATTGACCAATTCATTCTTATTGTTGAATGTTTGTCCAACCTCCAAATCAAAGCCTCTTGTTAAACATTTATGACTAAATTCTCAATCATGAGAAACAACAAAAGTAGACCCAGAAGCATCTCTAAATTCAGGAGCATGAGGTGTTGTTTCATCATCAACATTTAATATTACATTCAGGTCTAAAATCTCACCATCATCATTGTCACTAGGCTCAGAATAATCAAATCTATGTTGATCAGTAAATGGATTATCAAACATAATATTATCAATCTTTTATAGCTAATCATTCAACAATAAATTGTTTTCCCCTCTACTAACTAACTTTGAAAGACTGGTTGATTGTGAGACGCTTATATATATATTCAACCAAAAGTGAGGACACATAAAGATTTTGAGCGACTACTCACATACGATATCATCATGTTCAATCCACTTTGGATGAAAAAAATCAATCATTATCTTAAAACTATCATCACACATAATCAATAATGGATAATATTGATGTTCACCTATTTGACACCTTTAAATTATTCCAACATCAATATCATTATAATTCTACCCAAGTCCATTACAAATAGATTCTTTCATTTCCACAAATGACATGCTTAAATTATCATTTAACAACAACATGTTCCCACCATTGTATGTGATATTATTGTTCACATCAGGAATAGTAATGCCACCGTAATGACATAAAATAAATATGTTATAAGATATTTTATAAAAATAAAATAAAAAAATCAAATTCTAATTAACTAGATGTAATTTTAACTAAATTGTGTTACCCAAATTCTAATTGGCAAAATTTACAGTAAATTCAATCAAATTTTCAAAATTTAATGCAAAAGCATACCTGACCAAAATATATTTGATATTTAATGCTCAGTTGCATTAAATCAAACCCATGATCATAGCAAATTAAAATAATTCAAAGAAAATACCAAATTCGATAGCTTATTCACAATTCAATGCAACGAGGTTTCATGATACAATTTTTTTCATCTTTTGGATTTTACAAGTTATTTTTATTTTTAAGATTTTTTAAAATAAAATTTCCATTTTTACAAGTTTTTTAATTTTTTTTATAGGATTGTTCATATTTTTAAAATTTATTTTTTAAGGATTTTCAAAATTAATTTTGCTTTTAGGGTTGTAAGATATTTTTGTTTAGAAATGACAAAAGAGACATGAGATAGGATATAAAAAACATATGAAAGTGAGAATTTCTTAAAAGAACCCATGAAGAAAGTGCACAATATATAATAACTATCTATATGGCTCGTGTTCTGGCATGAATCAAATAAAATAAATTAAGAAAAAAATGATGTTCAATCATCGCAAGCGTGTTTTAAAAAAGAAAATGATGAAAACAAAAAATAAAATAAGAATAAAAAACGATGTCAACCCTTGTTAATCTATTAAGCCCATGACCCAACTCATTTTACCAGAAACAACAAATTTAGAAAAACCTTGAAACCTAGTTCTCAACTACTTAAAAGTTGAAGAATGAAATTGAAAAAAAAACACAAAAGGATAAAAATAAAATAGAAATTGTAAGTCAAAAAGAGGCCTGAGCCTACCCGGGTTTACACGCCAAAACCACAGATCAAGTTATGAGATAGAGATAACCCGACATAAAAAAAAACAAAGAAAATCACGAAACCTGATTTTTAAAAAGACCAATGTCAAATTATGAGATGGAAAAAACAAGAAGAAAAAACCAATGTCAACCCTTGTTGGCCTATAAAACCCATGTGTTAAGCCATTTGATCGAAAAAACCAAATATGAAAAAACCACAAAGGCCAATTCTTAACAAATCAAATATTGAAAGAAGAAATTAAAAAAAATCAATCAAACAAACATCAAAAAGAAAGAACAATAATTAAAAGCCAAAAACAAAATGTGTGAGCTCACCCGAGCTAACTTGCCAAACCCATAACTCAGGTTATGAGATTGGAATAATTTATTAAAATAAAAATAAAGAAAACAATGATGCCTATTTAAAAAAAATGATACAAACTCGTGACATGGGCCATTTGATTAGAAACACAAAACCTGGAAAAAACCATGAAGCCCAAATTTCAATAAATCAAATATCAAATGATGAAATTGAAAAAAAAATAATAAAAAAAAGGATTCGAAAGAAAAAAAATAGCAATTAAAAGAATAAAGACCAAATTTAAAAAAAAATAAAGGATGGATAATTTTTTACTGAAAGGCTAAATTTAAAAATAAAAATCAATTTCATAAAAGAATTAAAGAAGAAACCACCAAGAGAATAAGGATCAAATTTTATATAATCAACAAATTAAATATTGTGATTAAAGAATGAAATTGAAAACAATTAAAAGTTTACAAAAGTGGCGAGAAAAAAATGAAAAAAAAAAGAATCATGACTAAATTTGAAAAATAAAAAAATAAAAAATATAGATTAAAGGATGCTATTGACAAAAAAAAAAAAAACACTTACAAAAAGGCTTAAGACAAAGGAATAAAGACTCATACTCAAATATATCCAACCAAGGGAACTGCCATGAACTTTTAAACATTAGTTGTAAATTTTGAGAAAAGAGAGAGAAAAAAAAGACTATGGTGACGATTCATACAGTAAAACCTAATATGCGCCATTTGTAGAGGAAGAGGATGTTGTGAGGAATCCAATGACATGATAGAAGCAAATTTTTAATTGCAGATGATGGTGTACACGCTGCTGAAGCATTGCAATGTCCTCCTACATGCCTGACAATTTTTTTTAATTAATGTGGAAGACTAATTTACCTCTCTATCAATCTTGTTATAATAATAAATAAAAAAAACCCACTTGAAAATACAAAAATACTCCCAAAGAAAGCTTAAATTAATTTTGAAACAAATATTATTTTAGTAAATTTACCATGCTATAAAAAGTGAAATCTCAAAAAAGCCCCTTGAAACCAAATATCTTATTTTCTCTTTTGAGGATAGTGAATGTATTTCATTTTTTTGTTTGAAAAAGAGAGAGAAAACCTCTCTACTCCAAGAAAACAAAAATGACATTTATTATATGAAAAAATCAATTTTACCCATTAACTTAGTTTTTTAAACTAATTTGATAAAGGATAAAAACATCAATTCATTATTACAATCCAAATTAAACTCTTTCTAGCACTAAAGTAAATTTCTCATGCTCTATATATGGTAAATAATAAT
>Ga0325402_1007552_pt1 | contig 10325 bp, 4 predicted proteins | sample PopdelMetagenome_22_FD_207212 | JGI IMG/M metagenome (GOLD analysis project Ga0325402, IMG submission 207212) | Populus deltoides microbial communities from Bellville, Georgia, United States - Xylem-PdKOR-R3 | ecosystem: Host-associated > Plants > Phyllosphere > Stem > Wood/Secondary xylem... | reverse complement strand
CTTGTTTTAACATCTTTCGTTCGCACAACTAATTTCTGCTTTATTCAGACCTTGTTTTATATTATTAAGTGGTTGGAGCTCTTCAGTAACTTGCATTTACGTGACCTAGTATTTCTTTGATCAACCTATGTATATGCTTCGTTTGAGGATCATTAACTTGTAGTTAAATATATTTTATGTTATGTTCATTCTACATCTCATTTTGACTTATCTTTTAATGTTTATTAGAATATCTTGCTGTATGGCTTTAACAACTCTAATTGGTTGGTAATTTTAATGATTAAAATTCTATGAGTTCTTATTCTATCTATCTTGATCGTAATCTTATCTCTTGAAAGTCTAGTAAGTAGAAAATAATTGTTCGATCTTCTACTAGGACTGAATATATATAAGTCTATTGCTAAGTTACCGTGATTCTCCTTTTTATTATCTGAATTTGATTATCTGTTATCTTCTCCTTCTATCTTATGTTATGATAATCTTGGAACAACTTATCTCATAGTTAATTCGGTTTTTCATTCACGCATGAAATATGATGAAATATGTTAAAATTGATTTTTATTTTGTTAGTTATATGATTGCAAAAAGGAATTGCAAGCTTAATTTATAGCCATTAATGATTTGATAGATGATGTTCTTACCAAACATTGAGCTCTGTACATTTTACTTTTTTTTATTTATTTATTTAAGTTGGTTGTATACTCTCACTCAACTTGTAGAGGCATGTTAGAGCGCAATACTAGCGAGGAGGTCTAAGAGATTTCCTAACTATACAAGAAAACATATTTTTCTTGTTTTGTATTTTTTTTATTCTAATTTGAGAAATATTTTTCATGTTATGTATTTTTTATGTTTGTGCTAGGGTTAGCGTATGCACATTTATAAACTTGTAATGTACCAAAAAAATAGATTAAATATAATACAAAAATTCACAAAAAAGAGCCAGGCAAATTATTTTCTGCCAAATTCTCTTCTTTATCTCCCTTCCTTTTCTTTTCATTCCTTTAATTTTAAACACTTCAACTTAAGAAGAAGAGTTGCACCTTCATCAAATGATCTTCAACCTCATCACAACACATAAAAAAAAATACACTGATTTATTGATAAAAAGAAAGGTACACGAGCATGAATTAACTATTTTTAATGATTATACTTGTTTTAAACTAGTTTCTTGATTAAAAAAATAATAAAGTCTTTCTCAATTTAATTTAAAGCTTTCTAAAACAATGTTAGATATTGCTTGAAAAAATTAAACACCCGATTAGATTTGATGCTACCATCGCAATCACATGATGTTTTTGATGACTTAATTTCCACCTCAAGGCTGATGAAATCATTGTAAGAGATTACAGTTACCTCACGCAAATGGCTGGTTAATTGAGCAGCATTCTAGCTATGGTCACATGCATTGTCTAGAGTAATCAACTAAAGCCAAACAAATTATGCTTAATCCTTGATTAGACCACAGGACCACACCATGATCAAGAGTCCCAACAATTTCTTGAACAACTCTTGGTCTTTTTTGTGGCTTGTGGGACTGACAGCAGGTGTGGGTCCAAAATGGTTTCTTAATCACCAAAATTATCTTCTAATTATGGCGTTTGCTACTAGTACCAATTAAGGAGTAAGTGATGTTTCCCACGCTGAATATTATTGATTTGTAAACTTAATCACAACTCAAAGAAAAAAGAGGATCTCTCTGTGCGTGACCTGTTTCGATTGGATTGATTGGCTTCTCGATGAGTTAAGCATGGTCGTGTCTAATGCCTACTTTTCTAGGCCAAATTAATGGGAAGTTAGTAGTCGTTGGATCTCCGTGTTCCACAGTCTCTATGCAAGATTAGCCGAACCACAAAAACACATAGCTATGGCCCAGAGAACTCAATTACCTTTTTATTAGCTATTTTTGTGTTTTTTTTTTCCATGGAGAGGGTACAAAGACCTTTAAGCTACACAATGAAATGTAATTCTCTCATTCTTGATTCGTTTCTGTTTTCAGAATTCAACCTGAGGCTTTCTAATAAAACTCTTTGATCTAAACCGTTGAATTTGGTCATTTGGGGACATGAGGTAGCGAAATCATTTAACATTAGTGACTGAAAATAGAACTGTACAGCATATTTATGGGGAAGCTAATGATGCCGCTGATTAGCTCGTTAATTTTGGTTTTTTCAAGCATCCTTCAGGGATGATTTGACTATTAACATCTTTCAGAGAGTTTGTATTAGTTTTTTATTAGAATTTGATTGGACCAGTATTTCCTTATTTGTTTTAGTTTTAGACTTTTAACCCCAATTTATATATATAATAAAAAAAACATCATGAAAATAATTAAGAAAAGGAAAAACAAAATTTTTCATCATAGAAGTCAGTCCCATAAGCCGTAAGAAACAACATATCCCAGCAATACTTAACTAGACAAATTTCCCCTTGCGTCGCTGACTTGATAATTGAGCATGCCTATGGGGTTCGGTCTCAAATATATAGTGCTAATAGGAACGTTTCAAACGTAGTAACTTCATTTTGATAAATATATATATATGAACTTGATTGTGTAGATCAAGATGGTTGGGTTTTGACTTAGTAGCATACACGTCCGTGAAGTCCAGACTTTCAATTTGAGGATCATAGCAGCATGCTTCCTCCTAATATCCAATCACAACAAATGGGATTAATTGTCAATAAAAAAATGGTGCTGGCGAGGTTTTTGTAGCTCAAGAAAAGCCTAATAACAAATCTTTATTATCCCACAGTCCCGAGACAATGAGTTGTAGGTGGCATGTCACCCTAAGTAATGGCAACAAGATGGTTTCAGACCAATTTTCGGCCCATAAGATACGGTATTAGGTAACAAAAGACAGAGTGAGAGGCATGTGTCAAAGCATCATTGCCCTATTTGTTACCCAGGTCTTCCATTTAGGCAAATACATAAGAAATTTAGACACGCAATGTGGTTTTACTAATTTGTGAATAACCCGTCAAGACACGTCTGCTAGGTATGCCTAGTCCATGGCATGCAAGTGAATATATAGCTTTGCATGCATTTTTCTCATCGTTTGACGGGTCCAAGTAAAAGACAATCACAAGTAGTGGAAGTGGGCCAATAATTCACCATCGAAAACGCATTTGATCAGTTCTTGAGTTAAGGGTAATTGGGCGTGGGCGATTATAACGTCTCTGGGTTGGAAGAAAAAGGAGTTGGATCAACTTTACTCTTTCGTTTTGGTAAAAGGGATCAACGCGTGTGCCGTCGTCAACATGGCTATGTATTTGTAATCTCATCGTTGACAAAAGACTAACACAGTAACAACAGATCGGAAAATGGAATCTCCCCAAAAGAAAAACGCAAGGTGACCGTTCATGTAGCCACCAGCACTAAGAAAAAAGCAAGAGATGCATACCACACTTTACAATTTATATGCCTTCTTCAATGCTTTTATTCACATGTTGTAAACAAATAATCAGGACCACATAGAGAGCCGTGGTTCGAGGAACAGGCCAAATGGATTCGGCAAGATCGGAGAGGATTGGTTTGGTCCTTTTGACTCTGGCTCTGTGTACTACTATTATGTTTGAGCTAGACCGCTGTCTATGACGAGCCAGAAAATTGTTTGCGCCTTGAGTGTGCTCCATATCAAGTGATTCGCAGCCAAAAAGATAGCGAAATAAGATGTTACAGAATGGCTACTTGGGTTTCCACTTCACCTATCAACTCTCGACTCCTACAGGCAGGGGCGAACCAGGGGGAGGCGGGCAGGGGTCTGTATCCTTGCAAAATATTTTAAAATTTAAAATTTTTTACTGTTTAAATTATAAAATAATATAATATATTTTTATTTTAAATAAATAATTTTTATAATAATAAATTATATCTTTAATTTTAACCCTTTTTATTATATAATTCTAGCTCCGACCCTGTCCTAAAGGATGCAGCTGGTGATGGTATCAAAATTTAAGCATCTCTCTCCCCCGCGAATTTTAGTATCCTTCAGTGGAAGAGATCACAAATCACTTTTTTGTTTATTTAATCTCTCTTTCCCTCGACTAATGGATCAATCTTGCTTTTGTTTGTTTGATACAGTACAGTAAAAAGAGGATGATACACCTTCACACAATTTATTCTTCTAGCTATGTCATTTGTGTTTTGCTCCGAGTCCGATAAAAAAAGAGAGAATAATATTCAATCAATGCGATCACATTTTATAGAAGTAGAAAAATCGATGAAAAAAAATTAATTAAAAAAATAAAGAGAGAGAAAAAAAAATTAGGATAATCTAACAAAAAAAAATAAAAAAAATCATGAAATCTAATTTTTTTTAAAAGAACCAATGTTAAATTATAAGATGGAAAGGATTAAGAAAAATAGTAATTATAAGCCAAATAAAAATTTGAATCCACCTGAGCCAACCCTTCAAACCTATGGATCATGTTATGAGATTGAAATAAACTGATAAAAAAAAACATGTGACTTATAAAAAAACTAATTAACTAATGAAATCATGAAAAAGAACATGTGACTTATTAATTATTAACCTATGAATCATGAAATCTAATTAAAAAAAAACTAATATCAAATTATGAGATGGAAAAAAACTTTAAAAAAATAATAATTAATGTTTGTCCTTGTTAGCTTATAAAACATGTGACTTGAGTCATAAAAAGAGGATGCCATAGGGAATTTAATGATATAATGGACAGTAATTCTTCACGGCTAGAGGATGTTGCACGCGTTGCCAAAACAGAACGATATTCTTTCGCACATTGCCATATGCTTGGCACGTGCTTAAGAAGTTTTAAATTTTAATATTTTTTAAATTATTGTAAAAGACCAATTTATCTCTCCTTTAATCTGGCTATTACAAAAAAAAAAAAAAACACATGAAAAAAAAAATCCCAAAGCAATCCTAAATTATTTTTGATAAAGGGTAAATTTATAATTTTATTGTGTTAAAAATATAAAATGTAAAAAACTTTTAGCAACCAATTATCTAATGCTTTGCTTTTAAGGACAGCGAAGATGTTTCACTATTAAAAAAAAGATTGGAAAGACTTTAATACCCCTAATCAAAATAAAAATAGCAAATGGAACTCATGGAAAATATCTTAACTTAGTTTTCTAGGATGATTTGTTAAAGGACAAAAATGACAATCTACTATAACAATCCAGCTGCAATGTCTTCCACAACCTGAAAGTTTTGGTAAGAGGTGTTGCATTGCCATATGTCCACATATGACTTTTAATTTAGTATAAAAGATAATGCATGTTTGAAAGTATGCTAAATGTTTTTTTTTTAAATATTATTTATTTGAAAATACATTAAAATAAAAATAAAAAAACATTAAAAAAATATTAATTTAATTATTTTTTTAAATAAAATATTTATAAAAATACAGTCAAACCACACTATCAAATAGCCTAAAGGTCTCAAGCTTTAAATAATTTAATAATAAGCTAATCATTTGCCACGCTAGTGCAATTCATAGGCTTTCAAAGATTCTCTCCTCCATAAGCGTGTATGCCTGTATGGAACACCACCTGACCAATTCTCCCACACTTAAAATTACAATCACATCCATGCTTACCTGGTCTTTAAGTTTTGCTAATGAATTCAACCTTGTTATGGATCTGTGTCAGGCTCTTTGCCTATATTCAAGGAAACAATGATCAGGCAGCAAACATCAACATGACAGCTCCAGTTCGGGTAGATATGTTTCCATCAACCGGAAGTTCCCACAACACAACCTTAATTATGCACTTCTATTGGCCACCAAAGCACCAAAATAATCCACCTCCCCCCCCCATCAAGCACATCCAATGAAGCTGCCTAAACACCGGTATGCAGCTTTGAAGAGGTTTGGAGGTTTTATGATTGATAGCAACATCCATGAACAAGTTTAGGCATTGAAGAAAGCCTCTAGGGCACCCCTTGGGGATCATCAATAGCAAAGAGACAGTGAGTTTCCTGTGATTTGCAGTGTTGCTGGCTACAATTCGCCCTATGAGTGTGAGAATCGTGCTAATGAAGTCATGCTATGATTTCATTAATATTGACTAACCATTTGTACCAACAGTAATGTAATGGAGGGAAAAGGCAAGAAAAGAAATGAGCCATCTTTATCAAAGGATATTACCCAATTCCTTGGGATTTCCCTTTTCTGGTGCACAATCGTGCTACCCTTTTCTTTAGTTACCCGCAGAAAAATTAATTTATACCAGGATTGGTAATTGGCACTATACGAGCGGAAAGTAGGACCTATCATTTCAAACATTGGATTTTACGCAATCCAAAAAAAATAATTATTAGTGTAGTGAAAGCATAAAACACACATAGTTCTGACTTTATCAAACAGGGAAAAAATGATATTAATTGCTCTTTGCTTTCATTACATTTCTACCAAGTATACACCGATTTCGTTTTGACTATAAATAACTAATACTTATCATAAGACCCTGTGGAGGAGGCAAGATGCAGTCCAAAAGCCCGCACGCAGACAGGTAGGGATGTAACAAAATGCAACCCCTTGATAATTACCAAAGAATGACAAGAAATAAGATATTCACCAGAAAATATTATTAATTTGATGCATCTCAGCTAATCAAAACACATCAAGCCAAATAAATTATTGTATATAATATGCATTCTGTACAAAGGAATACCAAGCAATGGTGTTATTTATTTATTTCAAAAGAAATGTGTATACAAGCTGTAATCTAAGTTTATAAACCTTTGTCTTACCTAATATAAGCGCCCCCGACACTCATCTGTGCCACAGTAGCATGGCGACTGTTTTAGTTTCCCATCAGGACCAACAACGCTATCAAGCGCGTAGCCATAGTCATAAGTAAGTTCCTGTTTGCAACATAGAAAAACCATCTTTTATTCTTAATTTGTTGTCGACGCCTAGGAGATGACATATCACATAAAAAGCAAGCCCAGGTTATAACATCAAGCGAAAACAAAAACTATTTATTACAGTACCGGGTTAACATGTGGAAAAAAAAGGAGCTTATAACAAATATCCAGAAAAAAAACTCAAAAGACATCCAATCCAAAGTGAATGGAAGAGAAACATAAATGGAACCTTACTTGCATAGGAAGTATATCGTCTGCTGCAAATAGCACAATTCGAGCAAGTCGGATATCATGGTGGGTGCTCAAAATGCACTGGACAAATAGGTTGGGCTGACAACTATGATTAATAAATCTGGTAACATTACCATAAGAGCCCGCATCTATGCAAAACTCAGATTCACTTTCATCCATCTTGACATCTACTTTCTTCAGAGGATCAATTGCAGGTGCAGACCCATCACCTTGTCGCCTCTGCAAGAAAATACATTTATATTCCATTGCAAAGGAACGAAAGTAATGGAAACACAAAGGCTCTGGCAACGAGCACTATAATAAGAACCAAGCTAAACAAAAAGTAGAATGCATATTCCAAGCGCAGTTTGGTCTTTGAATAAGAATGAGAACAAGTTGGTAAATAGCGCCAAAGGCTACCAACAATTGATATTTACTTGTTAACTCTCAGTGTTAGCATGCAGAAAGACCACTAAGACAAGTACTTGCAAAATATTGTCCATGACCAAGTATATAAAGCTATCACAACAAGTTAGTATTATAATTTTCATGCTTCCCACAATCCCATGTCATACACAGGTTAAGACAAGATATGGAAATGATATTTCCTTGAATGATGGTACTAGTACCTCTCTTCCCCCTATTTCATTCATTGTATGCCAGCAGTCAATATCAAATATAAATTCATTCCCAGAGACGTTATCCAACTCATCATTCCTCCTAAGAATTCCAAAGTATTCACACACTGGAGCACCAGAAGGAATTACATCCCAAGACCTAACAGCCCATCCTTTGTCTGCTGTACGATAGACCTGTTCAAAGAAAATTTCCCAATAAATATGATGACTTATGCTGAAAAGAAATTGGTTCTTGATTGTGTGTAAATACCTCAAGTTGGTACTTCAATCCACGCTGAGAGACGCGGTTAATGCAACTAGGTCCACAGCTACATCCAGGACCACATTCAAACACCACATCCTTTGCTTCAATCAATCTGAAAATAAATATATTCAAGAACCAATATGGACAAGATGAAGAATAAACACATCAATCTTTATAAAACAAAAGGACTAGATCAGACAATTGAGACGTGATAAAGGATCATGAAAAGGTTGAAATATAGAAGAGATAACAAGGTATAAGGTACACCTATAATGGAAAGGCTTAAAGTGGTAAAAAGTTTTTGTGCCTCAACTTATTGAAAGTTTGGCCCAAAAAAATCAGAGAGAAACTAATTCATATGACCGGATCCATCTAGTTTTTTGGCTGGGACTTGGGTGAGTTGAGTATCAGCACAAATAAAAACAATTGGTGTGTAAAAAAATATCTCATTGTTTCCCCTTCTTTAATAAGCAAAACTTCATTTATTCCAAAATGAAAATGTACCATTCTAATAGGCAACCAAAAAAATGAATTTTATAAGAACCACATTCAAATCTCACCTGCCACCATCTATGTCCACGTATGGAAAGTCAAAGCCATTAAGTCGAGCACAAGAACAAGACCTTGGATTTGTACATTTTCCTTTACAATCACACCCAGAGGCTCTTGGAGGAATGATCACATTTCTTGCAACTTGAACAGACTTGATATATTTAAAGCCTATAATTTCAAAATTAAATCATTGACAAAGACAACATAGATTAATTTGTTTAATTTATTTACATGCCAACAAACAAGAGGAGACCAATCAAATAAGAAAAAAAAAGGCAGACTAAGTAGAAAAGAAGGGGCACAAAAATCACCTAAAAAAGAAAATAGAGAATTTCTTTTGGCTAAAGGAAAGTTTCTCTGCTTAAGAAAAATACAAGAAATTTGTGTTCTAACAGCGGAATTCAAAATATAATTTCTAAACCTGAAACGAGCAAGTTGTTTGTGTCTGCATTCATGTCAATGATACACTAATGCATAGTATTATTAGTACCACATGCTTACATCAAATGTACCTGAAAAGAAAATTGCAACAAACTAACCATCACATGATCACACTTGTTCACCGGAACTAAATGCTCCAGTTCACCAAACAACATGTGGAAAAAACAACAAATGCAATAACTACCCTGCAATGGTGTCAAGTCACTTTTCGTTGAATGGTTAAATCAGATAACTAGAAACTCTTCTTTTATTAAAACAATCTATCATGTTATGTCAAACTGTGGCTAATATCTCCTAGCAGTGCAGGCACCAGGAGCAACACTTCGGGCCAAAATGACTTTAAAACCCCATGTGAGGCATCAATGAATTACGTATTATGCCCATAACCAGTGTATTTAAGGACTGCTCGGAGTTTAAAAAGCAAACAAATTGATGAAGATGTCATCATATTCTTTTTATTTATTTTTCATTATGATGTATCATTGTTATTTATTTCATGATATGTCCTGGCTGCAATGCTGTCATTAGTTTAACTGTAAACAAGACATGTCTGCCATGCTCGGGAACAACAAAGGAAGACCAGAAAGACCACCATCTTCCTTGTATGATGGTGGTCTTATACTTGATGAAAGTGATGATTATGACCTACACAAATAAAATTTCAACTCTTATATTTGATGGAAATGATGATTATGACATACAAATAAAAATTTCAAGTAGTTTTTAACTTTTTATACTTTTAGTACGTTATGATGGAGTCCCTGTTTAAAACAATCTCTTATAAATACTACCAATAACCAGCATATTCTCAAAGTACAACAGAATAGAGTGAAAAGTTACGTTTTAGTGGCTTGATGATTTGTTTGGACGCTATTAGATATTCCAAACTAAAATAACAGCTTATGTGGAAGTTGGATCTGAAGTCTTTGTGCCACCACGCAATCTGGTATTATATATTATAAATCTCTTAATATAGGTCAATTTACATTTTATATTAAAGTTGGAAATCTTGCTTCTCTCAGATGCATGACAGCCACTTAAGCCTAGAGCCCCTGTGTACTAAGTGCTAGCACTTTTATCGGCAATGCTTGCTAATGGGATTCAGTGACTGCCCTAACAAAGGTCAATTCCTTCAAACAGAAAATTATGTTCCATTGAAACAAATACCATTTTCATGGTATGCTAAAAGAGAGCATGTTTGAAAAGGTAGATGTCAAAAACTTGACGAAAGCCAATGCTATAACTGCAACAACTGCCATCTTATCAATACAGTAAGACCTAATTGAGTAATAATAATAAATAAGACTATTACTAACTTGGTACTTGAGAAAGGTATGAAATCAACATCAAACATTAAAATTAAAA
>Ga0325402_1007548_pt1 | contig 10328 bp, 4 predicted proteins | sample PopdelMetagenome_22_FD_207212 | JGI IMG/M metagenome (GOLD analysis project Ga0325402, IMG submission 207212) | Populus deltoides microbial communities from Bellville, Georgia, United States - Xylem-PdKOR-R3 | ecosystem: Host-associated > Plants > Phyllosphere > Stem > Wood/Secondary xylem... | reverse complement strand
TCATTATTGAAAATGAGTTGCATCTTTAAAAAATAATAACTATTTAAAAAAATGTAAATTTATTTTTTAAAAAATAAGAGACAATATTAATTTAAATTGAAATAAAAATTAATATAAAGCAAAAAAATATATATATACAAAAGAGGGTGGATATTAATTAATTTGTTTTTTTACAAAAATACATATTGTTACAAATGGCATAGTATTATAAATAACTATTTTGGATATTACTCATCCGCTAGGATAGTTGATAAATAAATATAAATATACTATCTTTATTTTCATATTAAAATATATCACAAATCTGATAAATTGAATCAAGATCTCATAATTAATAACTTGATCTAAAAAATTAATCCTTCTTGATAAATTCAATTGATTAGGATCAAATTCTATCCCCCAGGAATTATTCATACAACTTTTGATGCATATTGCTGCATCAAAAATCACAAAATAAATCAATATGTATATCTCATTTAATGAATAACAAAGGTGTTTTACCTTTATTTTTTAAAAAAGATAGTTTTCTTAGTTATTTATCTATAAATAAAAAATTAATTAAATTTATCAAACTAACTTCTCATTAATGTATTTTTTCATCAAAATCCAATTGATGAGTTGTTAAAAAAAATTCACAATATTATAAAAGATCGATATACTCTTGTTTGAAACTAAAGTAAAAATAAGAATGGTATTTTATAAAATAAAATAAAATATATTATTAATGAATTTAAGAATTTAATAAATTAATATACTAATAATATATTAAATTAACTAATTTTAAAACAATATACAAACTTAAATTAATGAAAAAAAAAAACAAAAACATGCTAGGCTATTTTTCCACTCATATTGTTTTTAAAAAATTAATTTGTGACTTGTCGCTTGCATTTTCTCATAATTTAGCCATAACTGTGGTAACTGAAAAATTATGTATACTTCTTTTTCCTCTAAACATTCCAAAAAAAACCTCAAAAACATTATAAAAATCAATATAAACCACTCAACAACCCCAAAATAACCCAAAGTGATTCAAAAAATAAAAATAAACCGAATCTTAAAAATAAAAATAAACTAGATCTACCTATCTTGTCATGTTTAGAGGGAAAATCATCATTATTAAACTTTTCTTGTCGAATGAAAGCCTTTGGCATTAAAAACAAATATTTTTGTTGTTAGAATCTTGACAACCAACAATTTAATTCTTTTTTATTTTTCTACAAGTTTCTTTCTCTTTTCTCTAATATAAAGCTGAACTGAAAATAAACTTTTGGATTTAATGAAAATTGTTATGAATCTAGGTTTAATTATATAATTTCTTTGTGTTTTATATTTCAATCATCTTAATTTTAATTTTGTATTTTTACCTCAATTTTAAACCCAATTTCATCTAATTTGGTTATAAAAAAAATTCAATAAAAAAACAAAAAAAAACTAGCTACTTAACTTTTCATAAAAAAAGGTGAAGGATCTACGTGCATGCATATATATATATATATATATATATATATATATATATATATATATATATATATATATTAGTTAATTGTAGGTTTTTCCATTACATGATTATAATATTATTTCACTAAGAAAAAACTATAAAATATACTATTATTACACTAAACCTGCTTATGTATGTACAATTATTCGGTATGCTATAGTAATTCACACCGAACATTTTGCAAATAGGTGTAAAGTGTTCAGTCATCCTCTCTCTCTCTGTTTTTTTTTTTCCTTCCTCCTTACACTTCCACCGGGTGCAATGCCGACAACACATAAATGATTAGGTATGAATAATGTATCCAGATAATAATAATAATAATAATAATAATAATAATAATTGTGTGGTTTGTGATATGTTTCACTGAAAGTGGCATAATTAACACGTGATATAAATTGATGACAAAGTAATTTCTTGCATATTACTTTGAAGTATGATCATGATAGTCATTCCATTTTATATTAAGTTAATCTAGTAAAGATATTATAACAACATCATTGTTAAATGTGCGCTATAATTAAACCAGAGATAAAAAATTGTTTAGTTTATATAATATATAATTTATATAATTAAAGAAATTTGCAATATATATCCAAATAAAAACATAGCATGCATTCCAAGCATATTAAAAAGTGTATATAATTTAACTTGAATAGCAACATATTATAATATGCGTATTTCACGTATAAAGATTATTTTAGATTAATGTAAAACAATGATAGAGGTAAGGTATTTACTTGTTGAAAAACTTAAAATCATAAGTAAAAAGTAATTTATTATTGTCAAATTTCAATCTTACATCCTTAAAACTTTATTTCTTTTCACTCAGTGCAAACATAAAACGTATAGTAACAGATCATAGTATGGATATTATCACATATAAGGACTATTTTAGATTAATTTAAAATAAAAGAAGATGTAAGGTGCTTATTTTTTGAAAAACTTAAAATCAAAAGTAAAAAATAATTTATTATTTTTAATCATCAATCTTATTTCCTTAAAACTTTATTTCTTCTCACTTAGTGCAAACAGTACACTTATACAATCAGCTTTCTAGGATTCCAATAACTTTTCCTTGTTTGGATGCGCTACCAAGCAAGATTAATCAGCGAAAAAAATTTAAAACTTAAAAAATCTTTATAAAGAGTAAGACTTGAGCACCAGGTTAGACAAGTAAAATGGTAACAAATAGAGCAAAAAGAGGCACGGAGAAGGCTAGAGAGCTACAATAAAGGCATCTAGAACATTTCCTTTTTAACCCTTATTTATACTAATTTTTTAAATCAAAATTGATGATAAATTAATTCTAGCAATTATCAAAATTAATTCATGTTCTTTTACCTTTATTACCTACCATAAAAAAAAATAAAAACGAGAAAGTTTTTTTAGCTTTAAAACTAGATGTTTTTCCTCTAAAAAACTGTTCAAAAAAAAAATGAAGAATAATAATTATTCAAACTCTTTATTCATAGAATGGATATCCATAAATGGGCTAAAAAATAATTCTTTATGGGCTAAAGAATTATTTTCTAATAAACTCAAATTTAAGTTCAAAATAGTTTAGCAAAAAACAAACTCAAACCCAAGTTCAAGACTTATCTTAAACCTTGAACCCGGGGCTTGAGCCCGAGCTGGAGCTGAGTCAAGTGCATGCTTATGAGTTAAACAAATGCTACTTTGCTGAGACTCAATTATGACTCTTCAACTTCCCATTATATATACAACAAGAAAATCACTTTTTTTTTCTATGCAGGGTAGAGGGTTTTGGCTTTCATAAAAACATGTCAACCAAGTGTTCTTTGACATTAATTTTTTATTCACCCATAATTTGTTGTTGGAAAAACATTGAAAGAATAATGATCAAAATTATATATATAAAAAATAGGCATTTGAGCTTTTATTGTTCAATGGCGCGAAAAAACTTTAGTTTGGTCCTTAAATTGTTTTATAAATTTGGTCCCTATTAATTTAAGATCTTATGTTTAGACAGTAAGCTTCATTTTGATTGCATTTTGGTCCCTGTGTGTTGAGGGGGAGATAGAAACTTGGAAGAAAAAAGAAATGTTTAGTCGGTCTCATTCGAGTTATGAAAAAGATCGATTTTGATGTCAATAAGTTCATCTTAAAGAGTAAATATTTATTAAGATGCTTTGGAACTTTTTATCTTATAGGAAAAAAAAAGATTAAAGCTCATGAATGTTTCTTTATTCAGTCTAAGTTCTGGATTCTTTAATCGATTTTATGGTGTTTTAGGGTTAAAATGGATCCATTAAGGTTGCTAGGATATTTTGTAGGTATTCTCAGGTGAAAACAAGTTAAAAATATGTTTTTTAGGTCTAAAAATCCAACACTTGACTTTCTAGCCATATGAGATGCCTAAAATTTGAACTAGATGACAACATGTCATCTTCTTAGGCGAACAATGTGTCATCCATATCATTAGAAAGATAATTTAAGCTCATGATATTTCATCTGCTCATTTAAAAAAGAAATGGCTAAGCGCTCAACATTGACATTCCAAGCCTAGGCACATTTGAGCTTTTTTTTTTTGGCCAAGCATGATAGTTAATCCTCTCAAGCTTAACACCTAGCCTCTTTTTATATTTTCCTTCAATTTTTTTATTTTTTCAATTTTGAATAAAATTCACTATAAATAAAATAATTAAAATGATATTTAAAATATTATCCAATCTTTTAATAGTTTTCAAATAAGATTATATTTTTTATGATAATATTAACAATTAATTTTTGAATTATTATATATGAACCTAATATATAGAATTTATAAAAAAAAATAAGAATAAAACATCTATTGTGTATTGTAAGTTTTTTAAATGTTGTTTTACATTAATATTTTTTTCTATCACGTATATATTATCAGGTCATGATTTTTTTATATTTCTTATTGAACTTTTTTTTTCTTAGATTCTAATAAATTTTTGTTTAAAAATAAATATTTTTCATAAACTTCTTTTTGGCAAAACAAAAAAAATTAAATGAATAAGGAAAGGGAGTTTTGATTGAAAAGATAATTTTTTTTTTCCTTCATATTCAAATGGTTGACATTTTTATGAATATTTATTTTAATGATCTTTAGTTTTTTTATTTAAGAATCACGCTACAAATAAAAAAAAACATGTTTTTGTAAAAAAAACCATATGAACAAGCAAATGAAAATTCACTTAATGATTTTTTTTCAAAATTTAAATCATTTATAAATTTCTATTTTAATTATAGTAAAATTAAATAAAATTTAATTTTGAAAATTTAAAAAGCACAAGAATGATGGGACAGGAAGGCTAGTGTTAGAATTTTTAGTAAAATTATTTTAGCATTTCCCTAAACCATCAACGAGAAAGAGTGAATGCCTTTCATTATTTAGTGCAGAAAAGAAAAGGAAAAAACAAAGTGATGAGGGTCGAGATTTAAGTTTTCATGATGATGAAGTTAGGAAAAAACTTCACACATAGTATAAGAATTTCCATGGTTGCGAAACTAGGCCAAGATATGTGGACTTAATTATGGGTATATCTAGGTTTTGGTGGGCTTGACCGGTGGTTGTAAGTTTGCTTGAAAAATATATCCCTCGTAGAATAAAGAAATAATTTAAATTAGTAATTTATACAAGATAAATAATGCATGAAAGAATTGAAAAAAAATGTATGTGGAGTGAAATTTTGAGTATGAGAAGTATGTCTGTTTACATAGTGAACTAAGGTATTTATAAACCTTGATCACATTGACTCACTTGAATATGGAGATTTGTATTACATTTTAATTGTAGAAATGTTTTTGCCCGCCATTAATTATAGTATCTAGCAACATCATTGGTTGAGCAATTGATGAATGGTAATGATACTTTGAAGAAAATAGTTATTAGTTGAGAAAAGGATGTCCGCCATGCATAAGGAGTGGTGTGCTGTCACAAATAGCTATAAAATGTGGTGCCCTGTATAAAAATGTGTACTTAAAGAGAGAATATATTGGTTAATCATAAATAATATTATGTTAATGGGGCAGTGCATAGTGTCACGTTCTCGAGACTGGAAAAAGTGTGTGTGCTAGGAGTGAGAATTTATTGAGTGTAGCCATTTGGATTGAGGCCTAAACTATTAACAAAAGGTTGTGTCGTATGGGCCATTTGGCTTAAACAACAACAAATTAATCATTATTTTTTATAAGAAAATATATATATGTTACACTTTTATTGCTATGTCTGTACATTAATTTTTTTTTTGTATAAACATTTCCATTCTATATCTTACGTCTGTAGTATTTTTGTCCTGGTGGGTCTCTTTTTCTACCACCCAGTCAATTCTGTTCCACTTAATCCCTATTTCATGGCTACATATCTTTCAGGCTAAGGAATAGAAAACCTTAAATCTTGTCAATGTTTATGGAGAATAATCCTTAATCATTTTGGATGGTTATGAGGGCTTTGAGACAAAACATTATGAGGACTTGGATACAAACGATCACAGAAACTAAGAGACAAACAATCATGAAGATCGGGAAACAAGTGGTCCCTTGGACCCAGAGAAGGATCCCTGGTTATTTTAAAGATTTGGAGACACATATGAATACTCAATAAAGACATGGATATTTGTTTTAGAAAGAAGTATGGAGACATGGAAATATGGAGAAAAACTACTAAAAATTCAAAAAAACAGATATACACTATATAGAATAACCTGAGAATTATATGATCTCGGGTAGCTCATCAAGTGTGCAGATTATTTTTGTTTCTTGCTCTAACTTTGTCTCTTTTCTCATGAATTGTTGAAGGTAAACTCTTGCAATCAATTTTTCTATCTCATTTTCAAGGCGTGACATTCTTAGCGTCATACCCATGGTCACGATGAAAAAGGAAGAATTTATTAAGGTTCCTTGTGTTCGTGCCACTTTTCATGGGAGGTGGATATTGCACAAATTCATTGTCTCTGATAACAGCTAACACCTTTATCCATATGGTGATCATAAGTGTAGCTATAAGCTATAAGAATGGTAGGTGATCGTGGATATGGCTCTTGGTGCTTTTTATAGATGCTCTTATGGGAAGCTGATGGCATTGTGAAGGCTCTGCTTGTGAGTAGAAATGAGGGTGTTCTTTGTCTGGTCATACTAGCTTCTTCCACCCTGATATAATTTTTCATGGTGTGTTTGATGTCGAGGAGGTTTCAATTAGAGAGAGCATACAACCTTTTCCATAAGAAATAATTGTAGACTCCATTAATCAAGACTTTTATGGCAGTAGGCTCAATGAGTCTTTCCATATTGAGCTTCTCTTCCATTAATTATAGGCTTCCATATAGGTTTTGCTGGGTTTGGTTAGTGGTAGAAAGTTTGCCTGAAAAATAAGTCCCTCGTGGAACGAGAAACTCTTCAATACTTAAGTCAGTAGTTTATACGAGATAAATAATGTACAAGAGAATCAAGAAAAATATGTGTAGTGAAATGTTGAGTATGAGAAGCTTCTTCGTTCACTTAGTGATCTAAGATATTTGTAGACCTTGGTCATGTCGACTCACCTTGAGTGTGGAGAGTGATGTTTTGTTTGATTGGTGGAAATGTTGGTTTCTATCATTGATTATAGCGCCGACACTGTCACTGGTTAAACAATTGGTGAATGTAGTGATACGTTACAAAAAATAGTTATTTGTTGAGAAAGAGGTATTTGTTTTACATAGAGAGTGGTGCATTGTCGTCATTGACTAAAAAAATATTGCCTAACATAAAATGTAGAGTATATGCTAGTTAATAATAAAAATATTATATGAATGGGGTGATGCGCGATGATGTGTTCTGACTCCTCAAAAAAAAAAAATGCCGAGAATGAGAATTTATTAGACATAGCCATTTAAACCAAGTCCCAAACAAAATGGATGTTTTTGTTTGGGCTAAGGTCCAAACTATTAATCAAAGGTTGTTGGCTTGTTGCCATTTAAGCCACATGAGCCCAAATTGCAACAAATTAACTATTATTATTATTTTAAAAAAAATTAAATATATATTTTTAACCATGAGATGATAAGCAAAAACATGGGAATGGTGTTAAATTCTTAGCATTTAGAAAAAAACACATAGAAATCAATTTAAGTATAGGAGTAGCATTCGTTGGCAAGGAAGACTCCAGTTGTTTAATTAAAGTATTTAGCAGAATGGAGTTGTGGCATTCCTGAGGCATGCTATCAAACCATGTTATTAAACTATGCTAATTAGTTTGGAACCTAATGATATATTCATGTACGAGTTGATAATTCAAATCAAATTCATAAAAAAATATATTAAATTCAATGAAAACTATTTAAACTTGATGAAATTTGATTGATTGGATCAATTAATTCAAGTTTTTCAATATATTTATATTGAGCCTATGATCTTTCTGATGTCCTATCAACCCAACTAATGATAGTGATCTAGTTGGTTGAATGGTCACTATCCGGATTAATTTTAACAAAACTAAAATTAAGGTGATTTCCCTTAATATTTTTCATGAACAATTTTTTTTTTATCACAATGAAATTTAAGTAGTTAGGTACGAATTTAGAGAAAAAAAAGAGTAAATTATTTATAAAAATAAGTTTTATAGGTGTAGTGACAGTTAGACATTAAAGATTTTAATAAATTAAATTGTTAGCAGAAAAGAGATAGAGTAATAGTAATGATTGGAGAAATGGGAATAAAATAAATAAATTATTTGGTGTATATTTTGAGTGAAAAATGGTAAATTTACCCTCCAACATTACAAGGCTAAATTTTAACCTCTAATATGCCCTTAACAAAACCTTAATTACATGTTTTCATTTAATTTCTTTGGCTGGAAAGAGACTGTAGAGATTATAACTAGCTGCTAAACAAAGTCCATTAATTAATAAGAGCTCAAATACAAAACGTCCTTCTGTTCTCTACTACAAAACCAGCACAACAAATTGGTACGCTAATTTTCTTCAGGCAATTTCACCTACTTATTAAAGTTATTAAACCTAATTATGCTTATAAATTCATCCGAGGCTCGGGTTATGGGTTAAATTAGTTGATTTAATTTTACATTGTACATAGATCAAAATAAATTATTTTATTTTTTAAAAAAATCAAAACAATATCATTATAAATTTTCTTTCTTAAAAGTCAAATAAGTTTTCGACCGAGTCAACTAATCAAATCGATTAGGTTAGCTCCAGATTAATTTTCTTTTACACCCAATTTGGGCTAAGAGTTGGGTTAACTAGGATCCGGGTTATAAATTAGACTAGTTAATCTGAGTTGATAAAAATCAATTAAAATAAGTCATTTCAATTCTTTTTAAAAGTCAAATCAAGTTTTAACCAAATCAACTTGTTAGGTTAATGAAATTAATTTTTAATTGATATTTTTTTAAAAAAATTCAATTTAAACCAAAATTTAGATCGACCTCATCCTTCTAAGACGGGTTTAATAGCCATGATAAAGATATGTATAAGTATCAAACAATCAAATAATCAAATAAAATTATCCCATCCACACTATGTAATATCAACTAGATACGGGGCCTACCTACTCCGTGAGTGGTCCAAATTTTTTCCAATATAAACAAAATGCTACGGCGACAAAAATGCTCCTTAAAAACAGAAAGAAATTCCAAGACTTAGGTCATTATCTTGAATAGGTTTAAGCTAAAATAATTTAAATAATATAAATAAAAAAATTTAACAATAATAAATAAAAACTAATATAAAGAACAATTATGAATCTCATTGAAAGCAAATTAAATAATAGCATGAAACTCAATTATCAAACAACTTAACGTTGAAAGATGAAAATAAAAAAAGAATTTAAATAAAAAAGCAAAGAAAAAAAATATCCAAGTCAACTCGAGTTAATTTGCTAACCCCCCGATCCTGAACATGAGAATGAGATAATCTCATAAAAAAATTAAAAAAAAATAAAGACCAATTCCGTGTTATCCTATAAAAATTAAAATAAAAAACATCAATTTTTTTTTAAAAAAACACAAAATCAACTTGTGTTATCATACAAAAATCATATGTGGGATATACATGGACCAAGTCTTCTAGCTACCTCACCACCAACTCTACTATTTTGTGTGTTATATGATTGTGCAAGTGAGAAAAAGAATTTAATTAATTTTTTAAAAAATTATATATATATATGTATGTATGTGTATGTCAAAGAACCATCTCAACCCAATAACTTAAGCTGTTAGGTAAGGTTCTAATATATGATTTATATTATTCTCAACACACCTCCTCAAGTGAAAACCTTTTGAACTTGAAACTTGCACAGATCCACATTACCTTATGTTTAATTTTTATCAAATAAATGGAGATGATGAGGTTCGAACTTGTGACCGCTTGGTCTTCAAGGCTCTGATACTATATCAAAGAACCGTCTCAACCCGATAGCTTAAACAGTTAGGTAAGATTCTAATATATGATTTATATTATTCTCTAACAATATATAATATTAACATATCAAAATCATTTAAAAATATATAGAACATTAATTTCATACTTTATTACAATCAAAACAAACACTCGCATGCCTAAGTCTTAAAAAACTCATATTTGTTTTTTTAGAAATGTAAGTATGTATTATAGATTAAAAGTAATAAAATTGAAAAACCAATAAGTTAAAATTATAAACATATATCCTAATGAGAATGAACAAAAAGAAACAAACTTCCAAGATGAACATAGATGAATTAAAATAAAATAATTTACAACCAAAGAAGAGATAAAGAGTAAACTCATATTTTAATATACAAGTGACATTTTTTTTCTTAAGAAAATATTGTATATAATTCCTCGTTATTTTTAGATGTTAAAAT
>Ga0325402_1007544_pt1 | contig 10329 bp, 9 predicted proteins | sample PopdelMetagenome_22_FD_207212 | JGI IMG/M metagenome (GOLD analysis project Ga0325402, IMG submission 207212) | Populus deltoides microbial communities from Bellville, Georgia, United States - Xylem-PdKOR-R3 | ecosystem: Host-associated > Plants > Phyllosphere > Stem > Wood/Secondary xylem... | reverse complement strand
GATTGGCTTTATATGCTACTTGTTTTGTTTATTTATTCCACTGGATCAGTTCTCCGACAGGAGGGAATGGCCGAATTTGACCAAATCTTGATAGCAGCAGAAGCTGCCATTGATGTCTCTCTTTCTTCTTCTTCTTTTTAACGAATCATCAAGTTTAACGTGCCTAAATTCTATAAACCGAGAGACGATTGTGCCATTAAGTATATCTATGGCCATGTAGATTAGCTAAAATTGAGTCGGAAGGATTATTATTATTCTTAATTTCTCCAAATAAATCACGAGAATTATTGCAAGAAACTTGAAGGAGACATCTGAAAAATGACCGCTGGGCTATCACTGTCTACTGGGTGGGGGATAAAGGACACATTCGTCAATTTCTTGGGTACAAGCCAAGGCCCTCCACCGACAACATGCATGCTGTCCTCATCTGCTACTTCTTGATTATGCAGTACCGTCTTCCTGTTCCATAATATTATGTTCCAGAACATCTCCTCCTCTTAAAGCTTAAACCCCTCCATTTTACATGCACTGTTTTTTACTGGTAATGGAGGGTGGGATCGTAATTCCCATTCCTTGCACATACAAAGTGTCGTCTTCTTCTCACCTGGAGGTCTGGAACCTCCATTTATGCTGCCGTTAGCATTATTCATCGTTAACTGTATATAGAGAAAAGGTTTCTTTGCTTGATTAACATGAACGATCCGAGTATATCCACTCGCTTTCTTGTGTTTATTCCTTCACCCAGCAGAATATGCAATGACATTAACCTCTTAGAGGGGCTTGGTTGGAAAAACAAAGATAATAAATTTTAAAATAAATTGATGTGTTTTCAAAACAGAAGATATATATTCGAAAATATTATATTAGACGAGATATGTGTTACATAATGGAATATAAAAAAATAAAAATACAAAATTTAATTACGTGTTTTCAAAATAGGAAATATTCGAAATTATATTTGTTTTTTATAACCCAAGATAAGACAATAATTAAAAACTACTTATGATCGCTTTATGATCATATTTTATGATCGATTATTAATTAAAAACTACTTATGATCGCTTTATGATCATATTTTATGATCGATTATTAATCTTAAAACCACCAAGTTAAGCTTGAATTAAATACAACTTTCATTGCAATTACCAAACAATCATATATATTTTATGCTTATTAATCTTAAAATCACCGAGTTCAGCTTGAATTAAGTACAACTTTAATCGCAATTACCAAACAGGGGGGACTTTAATTGCAATTACCAAACAGGAAAAAATGCATTGAAGTAATATATATTTTTATTTTTTAAAATTTATTTTTAACATTAAAATATCAAAATAATCTAAAAACATAAAAAAAATATTTTAATTTTTTATAAAAATATCTTTAAAATAAAAAAACAAACGTGATATAAATATGTTTATAGCATTAAAGTTAAAGTTGCCGTGAAAGGGATTGGGGGGCCTAAAGAGTAGAACAAAATAAAAAAAAGATTTACTTTTTGTTCATAATAAGATCATAATGGTTAGCATAGGGCCAGTGAGGCCTATGAGTGGTAGTTGTCTCCCATGCCCACTTTGTTTGTATATTCTCTGAACAGCACAAAAGTGACAATGAATTCCAAAAGAAGAATTCCTTGGTTTAAAATTAAAAACCCTTCTCAATTCTAACGCAGTATCTGTATGGCTGGTCGGCTTGGAATCGCCAGGATCATCTTTCAATCAGCTAGATATATATGATCCACCAAAATTACAAGCCTAAACCCTAGAAATCAACAAGTGACATGTGACCTTCATGCACGTATAGCTGTCTGGATTGAGATGGGGAAAAGTCCTCAAGGAAATGGTATAAAAAACAGTAGCCAAGAAAAATAAATCCCACGGAATTCCATTATTACTGCACATCTTTATATTCTGCTTGTGACATGATTTTTCCGCAGCAAAATTACAAGGAAGCCACCATCCTCTTGATCACCATAACTAAATCTAACATTAAAGAGGAGGAGGGCAAAGGATAAAAACAGAAAAGCAGGAGGGGAACTGGCTAATTATAGCATTCTTAAATTAAGAGAGATAACCCAAAAAAAAAATGTTGCTGTGAAGCTGCTGCATAAAAGATGAGAGGTTGATCATATATATGGCATACGAAAGGCTCTTAATTTCTTTAAAAAAAAAAACCTTCATTAGATTCTCGCGGCAAGGGGACAAGGGGCACTTTGGTCATTTTGATGGGAGTAAATGGAATTTTACCATTTAGCCCTTTTTACTTTTGGGGGGCTCTCTAGCAATCACCCCACGTTTTAGAGGCAGAAGGCTGAGCGAATCCAAAACCACCGCGGGGCTTCAGCAGTGAGTGGTCTCTCTCATTGTATTGCTGCTGGTGGAACCCTACACCCCCCGTGTACGTTAGGATTTCCCTCACGTTCATGCTAGCGTTAGCACCCCCACTACTCCCATTTGAATTACTCGCGGCATGGCCATGATGATCCTCACATTCACCGGTCAGGCCCAGAAAGTCCCTTGTCAGGCGGTCATTCTTCTGCCACGTGGCAAGGCTGTTAAGGTTATAGTTAGGACCCTGTGCGACGTGACTCGCTGAGTTGACATGAACCTGGCCCGCTGATCCCAACTCGCCCATGTCCAGCTGGGTCATTTGGCTGTGGCCCACTGAGGTCTGAGTGGCACCCACACTTGCAGCCTTTTGAAGGAGTGCAGTGGCTGACAAGTGGTGTGATGCTGCTGATGACGTGACGGCATTTGATAGGCTTTGGAAGGTTGAGGCTAACAAGCCCTTGTGGCTAGGCAATGCTGGTGGTGGTGGTTCTTGGAGAAGTGGAGGGATTTGAAAATGGTTGTGAGTTTCAGGCTTGATGTGAACTGGGTTTTGGTGGTTATTACTATTAGGGTTGTGATGGCGAGGCGGGTCCCAAGGAGAAGTGAGGGAGATTTGCTGTTGATGAGTAGGGTTAGGGGCGGAGAAGAGAGAAATGGGGTGTGCTTGAAGTGCGTTTTGAAGGAGGAGAGCTTGGGCATTTGGATCTGTGGAGATTAGCTGGTGAGCTGAGAGTCTTGCACTTTCTTCAGCTAATGCATCACAGAATGCCCTGTGGGTTACGAAGCTATCCTTCCTGCAGTTAATTTCAACAATGCAGGCACATAAAGAGATTATCAGTGAACACTATCATTACAAACCAAAATAACAAATTCAGTTTAATTTGTGATTAATACTTAATGATTAACAAAAGGAGGATAATTGATGAGGGAACTTAGTTAAACACATTTGATTATTGTTAGAAAATACTACTCTAAAAACTATTTTTGACATTGTAATTAACTATTCAAGTTCTTCATTAGTTATCGAGTGTACATTTCTTTGATTTAGTTATATATGAAGTGATTAGGAGTTCAGACCTTAATTAACACCACGTTCTTTTATTTAATTAAACTAAACCTTCCGCAGAGGGCATGTAAAGCATGATTTTCTAGATACGAGAGTAGATTATATTCTTCTTTTTACTTGAAAATATAAAAAATCACGATGCTGAGGAGGAGGGTAACCAAAACAGCAAAAAAAGGGGTCTAGGAGAAAAGGTCCAGATAGAAAGAAAGAACGGATATACTTGGTAATATATAATTAATTTAATGTTTATCAACTCCATTTATAAAAAGTGTTTAACCAGGGAAAAACTTTTAAATTCATTTGGGAAATATTGGGATCAAGAAAAAAAGGTGAATGAGGAAGATCGATCATAAGGATATATTGATGTGAATTTGATTATTCTAATTAAAGATAATTAATTTGATTTACTTCATCTTAATTTGTAGCACTCCTTCAAAGGGTGACAGACCACAAGACCGTGCGTGCCATGATTGCCATAAAGCTATAGCAAAAACACTAAAGTAAAACCATCTTTTTTGGTCAAAACTAAAGTGCAGGGAGAGAGAGAGAGTTGATTGGTGTTTATGCATGCAGAAATAGTAGTCATGGATGGTAAAAACGCTCAAAATTTCAAGAAATTGGTAAACGACGATGGCATGAATGACTTTTGAAACTTGAGCTCATGCATGTAACAAAGATATGCAATTCAAAGTTGAAACCCCCAAAAGGGCCAAAATCTGTAATGCTGATGAAAGAAAATGAAAGCAAATTAGCACATCAGATATCTTTGCAGATTTATCAGTTTTTGTCATGATGAACGGTCAGAGTTTCAGTATTTTCTGCAAGTGAATCATAGCATTCTTCAAGGGAAAGAAACCATCACGGTTCTTACTCATCCATATGAAAAACCCCCCAAAGCAATTTAAGAGCTTTCTTTTCACCTTTTTCTTGGACAAGAGCAGATGTTCATCATTGTTTTTGAGACTGCAGTCATCACTCAATTTATAAAGTACCAAAAGAAGTAATCACGGTGAAAAAAGCACGTCAAACCCTTCGAGGTAAATGTAATATGGCATTGATCCAACTTTTTTTTAACAACCTGACGATGTACACAGAACCCCCAGGCAAGAATATACTTAGCTGACTCGTCTTGAATTAAAAGACAAAACAATACATAAAACAAAAGATTTAAGTGGATTGTTCTCTTTATTGTTTTGTTTGTTGTTTTCAAATTTTGAAATTGGCAGGTTCAGATTTCAGAAGCTTTGCTTTCAGTTATTCTTATGGTTTTAGCAGTAACAGACACTTGCATTAATGGTGTCCACGTCTATGATATACCTGCCAATGCATTTAAGCTCCAGATATATTATTCCCATGCAGAGCTTACATTACCACTCTTGTAAAAAAAAACAAACCACAAAAACAGAACAGACTGAAACACAATACAAAGACCATCGCGAAGACATGAGACTTCCCACTTTAAACAGAAGATCAAAATTTTCTTTGAATCCCAAGAGAATCCAAAATATAAAGTGCGTGCATAACTGTAAAACATCAAAAACAAGTAAAGAAGGGAACATAGGACTTTGAGACCAACTTAAGTATGTAGAAAGGAAAAAAAATATTCAATTTGAAATCCCAAAATAAAAAGACTAGGAAGGAACAAAAAAAAGAGAAATTACCTGGAGAAAAGGGTTCCACAGTCACATCTATACTCTCTTGTTCCACAGGTTTTAGAGTGAGCCTTCCAATCTGATTGAACGGCATAGATCTTTGAGCATTTCTCACACTTCCATTTCTTCTCTCCATGTTTCCTGCAATAGTGTTTCTTGATACCTGTAAGGTCACCCAGGGCCCTTGAAGGATGGTGGTGAACACACGTAGGCTCAGGGCAAACATAAGCTTTCTTTTTAATTTCTTTGCTGTTTCTTTGCTTCAGCTTCCAGGGAAGGTTATGGCCCCTTCTATGAAGCTGAAGATTCTGATCTCTCTGAAACCCTTTGTTGCAGATCTCACACACAAATCTATTGGTAGCCAATAAGGTCTTTGGAGATAATGCTATCACTTCAGCATCTGGGTCTGCAAGATCATATATAAAGAAACCATTTTCTATATTATGGTATTAGAATTTCCAAAATAGTCTAAAACAAGATTGGAGGGTCTAAATGAAAACCTACCTGGGTTTCCTGGCAAGCTTCTCTTCTTCTTGATGATCTTTTGTTGCTGTTGCTGATGCTGCAGAGGAGAGAAGTTTGAAGCCAGTGGATTTAAGCTACCAAATTCTTGAACTCTGGTGCCAGAAGAGACACTAGCTTCTTCAGACAAAGAAGTTGAGTTGGACATGGCTGCAGGGAACATATCCGTGAAGAAGAAAACTCCAAAAAAAGAAAAACCAAGAAGTGATACCACTTTGTTTTGTTTTGTTTGATGTATTTCGTGCTAGCTAACACTTTTCTCTGGAGTAACCTTTGTTCAAGTGTTCACTTTTGCACTCTTGAAGAAACAACAACAAGATGTAAGACCAAGGCCAGAAATAGAGAATCCTCAGCTTTGGACACAACTAAACTAAACAAAGTTTTGTTGATGAACAGGTGGCAGTGAATTATAGACACAGAAAGGCATCATTCATTGGGTAGCAAAACCAAAATCTCGTGAGGAGATGGTGATCATGATGGGTTATTCTCCAAGTCGCTATCTAACCATGGATTGCTTCTCTGAGCAAATCTGCAACACAATTCAGATATATCTCTTTCCTCTCTCTCTCCCTCTCTCTCAAAGATCATCAACTAATAAGCTAGCTAAGGGAGGGTTCACCATGCAATAAAACATAGAAAGACCAGACAGCAAGTTTGTTTTTCCTTAAAAACCCTTTAGTGCCCAATAACTCGCCTTTCTGTCTATTTATGCCTATATAAAGGAAAGAGAAGAAAAAATAATCAAAAGAGAAATAATCTGTATCTCTCTTCTAGATAACATGTACAGGAGGTTATGATTACAGTTGCAGACCGAGGATGGGGGTGGCAAATTATAGAAAATACAAAAAATAAAATAAAAAAAAAAACAATGGTATGAAAAATACAAATTCTTTTTAAAAAGGAGCGATTGTACTCAGGAGAGAGAGTGAGAGAGGTAAGCGAAGGCTAAGAAGAAGAATCCCTACCCCACTCAAGCGTTTCTTTCTTTCTTTTTACTCTCTCTTTACTTACAAGTATTTCTTTAATAATTTTTCTTTTGAAGGGATGACGCTGGCACTTTCTGTCTTTTCCTTTGTTCCTGTTATAAAACACCCAAACCCTAGAAAGGACCTTAATTTGAATGGAATCATGATATTAAAAGGACGGCTGGCTTATAGAAGGCCTGGAAGATTGAGAAGCTTAAAAAGCTTTGAGGATGGTAAAGGCATGCAAAGAGCTAGAGATGGATAGATAGGTCTTCTCTTCTCAACCTTTTCTTCTGCCCCACAACAAGCATGATTGGCTTCTTGACGGGCTCTTAATTCCAGCTTATAATACACTTTGTTTAAACCATGCACTAAGTAAATTTAAAGTTTGATTTATGTAATTTATTCCCTATGGAACTTCTTATGAAATATATATTACTGAATTAATTATTTTAGTTTCGAATTCTCTCTTTTATACAATATATATTTTTTCATGCCGTGGTAATTTAAGAGCAATTTATAGTTTTTTGAAGAGAATTTTATAGTTAATCAACTTTCAAAGCATTGTGAACAGAAGAACATTATTCTTTCCTCTTCATTTTCACGTTACAATTGAGTTTGATTTGTGGAATCTTGATCGATTTCTCGTTTTACATTATTTTGTTGAGGATTTTTCTCCCTTTCTGTCAATCTATCTGTTGTAATTATTATTCTCTTACATCCTAGCTAGCTAGTACACAGTGAAATTTCTCAGGGCAAACCCCACCAAGGAGGAGGAATTTAATTTGGAAGTTCTCTTCTTTATTTCTTCCCTTTTAACTTTTTCTTATTCCAAACCCAAATCTAAAGGAATGAAGAAATATAGCGTAAATTGACCTTTTTATCCCCTCCGTAACACAACAATGCTCCTGTTTTTTCCGAACTTCCGCAAATAAAAGTACTGGCCGTAAACGTCTTTGTGCGATTTTAGGGATATTCTTTTCCTTTAGGCCGGTCCGGAACTGCGGTTCAAATAGGTTAAAACTTAAAATTTAATTTTTTTTATTTTTAATTTAATTTTAAAATTATTTTAATGTGTTGATGTTAAAGTTAAATTTTAAAAGATAAAAATATATTATTTTAATATATTTTTAAAATAAAAACTTTAAAAAATAATTATTATCACAATTTTAATTAAATAGCCATAATTAACCATGCAAAATATATCCGTACATAACCCTTTAGTCTTGTAAGATGCTTAGGACCCATCTACAATTAGGCCTTTCCCAAAAAACATACGGCCATCTATAATATTTGTATAGTGTTGCTCTTAAACAAATCCTTTGGAATCCTATGTGTTTTCTTTTGATCTACAAATCTTTTTTTTGAATCAATTTGTCTTTCGGGTGAGATTCATTTTGCTTTTATCTTTTGGGATAAGATGAGATTTATGCTTCATTGATTCACCTTTAAGCCAAAAAAGCTAGCTAGGGTGATGCAATCTTGACACAATTCATGGCTCAGATTGACACAAAGTCTTTCGGTTAAAAAAAAAAAAAAAGTTTCAATCCATGATATACAGAATCTTGATATGACTCTTATGTGCATCGATGAATAAAATGCGCGCAGAATTGTATATTATTCAGGATAAATCTCAAAGAAAGCGAGTAAAAAGATGGCTAAAACTCAACAAGATCAATTTTATGCTTCATTGATGGTTGCTTTTATTTAGTATTTAAAAAACAAATAGATATAAAAAAACAAAAGCATTATAAATATAATTATATTTATGAGATAATTTAATGAGTTTTTATTATTTTAAAACATAAAGGATCAGAGTATATATCTTTTTATTTTGATTATCTTTGTTCCGTCGAGATAATGACTAAACACTATCTAAAATAATTAGATATTTTAAAACACGAAAGATTTTACATAATTTTATTTTTGGATCATCTTCATATTACTGAGATAATAACTTTCTAAAATAATTAGGTAAGACATTTGAAAGAGATAAATATCAGACCGGAAACTGAATGAGGCCATCACAAGTCATCCCTAAGAGATATATTATATGACAAATTGTTACTAATAATATAGTCAGTCATCGTGGACAAATAAAAGTGGAAGGTGTAGTCTTTTTACTTACCAAACTCCAGATCATTTAAAGAATACCCTTTGTAGAGAATTGGAGGCACCACGGCACTCTCGTTTGTCTTTGTCTGTAGAAAATTCTTGCCGTTTTAAATTGTATATATTTATATATATATATAAATATAATCCCATTTGTGTTGGAATTCTCTTGCTCCATGTAGTTTTATGACAGCTGATCATGTATCAAGATTTAGTGAAACCGTGTCTTCGATAGGATTAAGGTTGGCACCATCTATCGGTGTGACATTTCCCCTACCATTTCTCAAGATTTAATCCCATTTTTTTCGGTACCTTGCCTGCAAAACTTTCAACATGTCGTGGTAGAATGACTACACTAGATTAGCTGTCATATATCCAGGCTGTGGAAGCAAATTAATTACTTTTATTAAAATCTGAATTAGATGCCTAGATTGTGATAAGTTGAACCCAAGTTTTCCACGATCAGTGGAGATATCAAGTATGAAATGATGACCTTTTGAAGAATACAATTATTCATATCAAGCTATGATGCTCATCTAGTTGTTGTCTTTCATATTTCTTGTTGTAATACACACACACAGTTGCTTATCCTTGGTGCATGCAGGGAGGCATATTGATCAGTGGGAAGCAGAATAGCCCCTTTGTGGGCCATTTTATTCTTCACGGGTTCTTCTATTGCCAGATTCTCTCATGCAATTAATTAGGTTTCGCTTTCCTATTATCCCAAGGACACAGTGAATGACATAATTGCATTAGTGCATCCATCGTTGGATGGATGTTCTGGTAAAGCTCCTCCCTCAAGATCTTATTATCATTTTCCTAACTGTCCCCTTTTGTATAGACTAGACCATTCTCCCGTGATTTGTATGGAAACAAAAGGCAATGCTCAGCGCCAGAACGCCAGCCGTGTATATTGTGTATACATGTACCCTAAATTTGACTCGTCTTTACATCACAACATTGACAGGAATTAATTAATTTAAGCACCAACAGTCTGAGCCAAGCCAAGTAAAAACACCACCGCATCATGTCTATTAGGCTTGTTGTTTCTGTTTTTCAAATTGTTTTTTTGTGAAAAAATACCAATACCAAGCTGTTGTTTTTAAATGTTTTTTTTTTAATGATTTTAATATCCTAATATTAAAAATAAAAACAAAAAACTGGTTTTGTTTTCAAAAAGAAATTGACAGTCAATTATTTGTTTGCTATGTTCTTAAGAACCAAAATAAATAAATAAAGTTTTTTCTTTCCGTTTCCAAATTTGGTAGCCCCAAAATCTCATCGCCGAGGAGGTTTTGTTCTAGTTTAAGCGTGATGGAGACGATACTAAAAACAACAACAAAAAACAGCTTCGGTGTAAATACCGATTGAAGGTCTGCGCCGCGGTCAATTAAGGCACAATTTTAGTCACCGTAGGGTCAAATAGCTCAGGCACTGCCGAGATCAGATGTCATCAAAGTCCGAGAAGACTTGAAAGCAAGCAGTGGAGGATATGCCGATCCAAGATCTCTCAACAACTACCCTACTGTAATTGAACCTCTTCTTACTTAACCCCTGCAAAGTGCAAAACCATCATGTATTTTTAGATGCCCTATTATGTCACCCAACAACCTCGTATCTTTTACTTTCACGACGAAAGAAAGATTTATGTTTTCAAACCTTAATCATGAACAAGGACACAA
>Ga0325402_1007538_pt1 | contig 10331 bp, 5 predicted proteins | sample PopdelMetagenome_22_FD_207212 | JGI IMG/M metagenome (GOLD analysis project Ga0325402, IMG submission 207212) | Populus deltoides microbial communities from Bellville, Georgia, United States - Xylem-PdKOR-R3 | ecosystem: Host-associated > Plants > Phyllosphere > Stem > Wood/Secondary xylem... | reverse complement strand
TTGATGGAATTGTAATTGGAAATCCTGTCGGTGATTTTAAAAGAACTAAAACCTGACAATTCTTCTTTTCTCCCAACCATTTCTTCTTCTTCTTATTCGTTTCTTTACAATTATAGCAGATCTCCTCCATACCAATTCCAATAGCCACCCTCCCCCACTCACAAATCCAGTGCTAGGAGTACCTTTCCTCAACCCATCTCAAGTTTGATTTCTTCTTCTTCTTCATTTAATAAATTTGAGGCTTGACATTGTTAAATTTTAAGTTAGGGTTAAAATATTTTTTTTATATATAATGTTATTGTAGCAATCTATTTGTTTGAATAATTAAAGAATTTGAGTCAATTTAGCTAATTTTGCAGTGTGAATTGGTTGTTTTTGTTGTATGAAATTGAGGTAGTTAATGAGTTAGGCTTATTAAAGAGGAGAAGGGGGGGTTATATTAGATTAGAGAATTGAGGGTGAGATGTCTAAAGCTGAAGAGAAAAAAGTAGAAAAGGGAAGGTTGTTTTTTGTTGTATTGGATTTTATTTTATTACTACAAGCCACAAGGACAAGAGCATAACATGGTTAAAGTTTAGTTTAGAGAGAGAGAGAATCACATCATGTAGCTATGTTGTTGGTATGAGAGAGAAAAAGAGATGATTGTGAAAGAAAAGAGTGTGAAGGGCATGATAGGAGGAAAAAAAAAAGGGATGAAGATACAATTAGATATGGAATATTGTGGATTGAATTACAATAACAACAAGTAACAACATGTAGGAGGGGGAAAGAGTAGACTACTTTTGCTATTTGCTAAGTTAACTTTTAGGCAATATGTTTTGTTTTTTTGCTTTTATCATTTTATGTATGTTTGTTTGCTTGAATGAATGAATAAGATGAAATTTATTACTTGTGTTTTTCTTTTTCCTTTTTATATGGTTGTTGTTAGGCTAGAAAGTAGAGAGGGTTTTTTTATTAAATCTTTTTTTTATGTTTTATTTTATCATTAAGGAAATATAAATACTTTTATACTATATATTAAATCTTTTGGTAGCAATTTTAAATTCATTTTCTATTCGGCTTTGATTTTCAAATGAAAAATTAAATTCTTATGTTAATTATTTTTTGGACAATACTTTACCCTTATAGTTGGGGAAATTTTTTTTTATCTATAAATATCCTGATATTATATTTTCATATATCTTCAACATTACTAATTTGAATTTACTAGATTTCAAGTTTTTAATGGTCTTTAGTTATATTGGTCTTTGAATTTACCAAGTTACTAATTTAAGGTTAAAAGTTGCAAATCCAGAGGAGGATATAAGGTTGTGAGGGTGGGAAGTTGTTTAAATTATTATAAGACTTATAAAATGTTTCCTTTTACACTTGATGAAAAGTCAATTGTTCAGGTCATTGTTGCATGCAATAAATTTGCAGTCTAGTTATTGCTGCATATATAATAGAGTATTTTGTAAGTTTATATGCATGAGGTATAAATAATGTTTTCTTCAACTTTGTGTTTGATAATATGTTTTATTTTTTAAATTGTATTCATTGTGTCCTTTTAGATACCATATATTCAAGAAAAAACAAGTTAAAGTCTAACAAGTGCATTATTGTTTCATCAAGTAGTAGTCTCGGTGATCGTGCTATGAATCTAAGTGATGATTATGAAGAGACACCTAATGTAAAAGTTACCAACCAAGGCTTAACCATTAAGAAAAATAGGGCAGGCATCCCTTATTCGATAGTGTATATTGCACACAAAGTTATAACAGAATGGAGGGTGACCTATCTATGTAAATAATATTTTGTTGCATGAATTTATTTATTTGTATTAAGTTATTTTAAGTTTTACATTACATAAAAATGACATTGAAGAAATGATTTTTAGGTTTACCAATATTAAAGGTGCATATCTGTCATCTCTACGATGAAGTGGTTGTTTGAAGAACCATTGTTTTAATAGAATCAGCTTCACGAGCATCCTAAATGAATGAATATGATAGTTGCTTGGTGGAGAAAATTTAAGGTTATATAATTAAATAATCTTTACTTTTAAGTTACTAGTTTTTTAAATTTTAAAAACTAATTAATGTATAAAATCAATAAAGAAAGTTTTTTGGTACAACGAGAGCAATGAGGCGCTTGTAAGAAGAGTGTGAGAAAACCATAGTGCAACTAGGTAAATTTATATAAATTAATATTATATTATTGTAAACTTATATTCTTTTATTTCCTTGTCTTATTTTTGTTTAATAAATTTCTATAACATGTTACGTGATTTGTGGTCTGATGTCCATAAACAAGCAATTAGAAAAGCTTACTCTAATGACGCTGAGAAGATATAAACTGAGGCATGCCACAGAGAGTAATTAGATAATGTTTCAACAATTTATGGAATTACATATTTTTAGAAGATGCTTCTAATGTGGTACACAAAATATAAATAAAGAAACTCATGGTTCCATGAGCAAGCACCAGATGAGCAATTACATCTTTCAACCATGCAAAACGCCTAGTAAAAGCTTGTTGTTATTTTTTTTTCTTGAAGTTTTAATTAAGTGTTTATTTATAAGACTTTTAACAAACTATTTAGTTTGTAGGAAAAACATCTTAGGTGCGTACCAGCTCTAACAAAATTATATGAGGAAACTTATATAAAGTAAAAGGATATGGGAAAAAAGAGAAAAAAAGGTTTATCGATACAAGAGAGGAAGTGTTCATTGTAAGTTTTTTGATATTTATCATTGTCTAAATAATGTTTATTTGCATCAATAATATGAAATGCAATTGAATTTAAGAATTTGACCTTTTTTTTTTGTTTCGTAGGAGATATATAACGCCAACATAGCTGTGAAATTTAGTGAAAACACTTTCACCCATCCTCCTTACGATCCTCAATTATGGTTCGAGTTTGCTACAACTAACGATCTCGATAAGAGTTAGGTTTATGTTATGCTTATGGTATCGGTCCGAGAAATGAGAGCGGGCCAAACTATTTCAATTGTAAACACACCATATTTCAATTCAAATAAAACATCACAAAACTTTGATGAACTAGTCTAGAAAATGGTTTAGGAGCAACTATTAGTTGAGATGCAGAATACGAGAACAAAAATGAGAGAAGATCTACTAGCATAAATGAGAGCAGAGCTTTACCAAAAACTAGGAATTATTTTGATTAAATGAGTGCATTATGAGTATACCTTTTCATCCCCGACCTGGACCTTTTGGTTTAAGATCTTAGAAATTTTAAAGTAATGTGAGCTTTGTATAAGTATATTTTGTTTTGGACATGCAATTTTGTTATGGTTTATTGTGAATTATAGTTATGTTTATTAATTGTTGTTGTTGTTGAGTATTTATGTGAGAATTGCAAGCTTGCGAACTATAACAACTAATAAAAAAAAGGTGAAAACACCGATGGATTCATTAATGAAAAGGTAATTTCATCAGAGTCTTTGCACCTATTCTAGAACTTTTGAAAAACATACATGAAGTTTAGGGATTTTTGACATAATAAACAACAAAAACTTTTGTTGGCAAATTAGTTACCAACAAAGTTTTCTGCAAAAAATAGTTGGCAAAATCTGATTTTTTAGCAGGACTATTCCATTGCCTATTTCATTGGCTTTCTCAATTGCCAACGGAACTAAAATCTCTAATGAGATATTTTTTGATGACAATTTCCTGTTGGCTATGAAAATACCGATGGACATTTTACCTAAACTCAAATGAAATATTCCATTAATGTTTTCTAATTTTTAGGTAGTGGACAATTGCTCATCATGATAATATTATTGATATAATTTTTGTGTCCAAAATATTGTAAGAGAAAATAACGGTTGATCAATTAGGTAGCTTATCAAGGCATCATTATTGATATCTAAACTGCTAAGAGAAAGCAATGACTATTTTATTTTTATTGTCATGCGTCTGAAACTTCATTTTTAAACACAATATCTTCAGTTTTTTTAGTTGCTCTAGCTCTTTAAACTTTAAAAGCTAAAAGTCCATGTTGCCAATCAACCATTTTTGAATTCTCAATCCCAAATATCAATTTTTAGTGCCACATAAGTTTTATTGCTTTTATTGTGGCTGTTGGGGCTTGTTTGGTAATATGGAAAACCTCTAAAATACAGATGTAAATGTTGTACCTTATATTTATAGTGATGATCAGTTGGAATTACATAAATGGTGATGAAATGTATGACGCGACTAGGTTTTGAAGTTAATTTTTAACATATTAGAAGAATACACAAATGCTACAATGTATTTTATTATATCATGTTTTTTATAATTGAAAAATGTGAAAATTCTATTCATGTTTAATAAAATAAAATTTTAAAAATAGATGAATTGATTAATTGTGAAAGAGTTGTTAATCTAATTATATCCTAAAATATCAAGCCAATTAATTAATATAAAATAAAAATCAAAGCCAAAATCTATAGTAAATTCACTATGTATATACATACAAAACAATATGGAGTACAAGAGTTTTTTTTTTCTTGTTATTGCAAAAATCTTAAGACAACGAAGGAAAAAAGAGGGATGGAAATAAAAGATTACCAAAACCAAATTAGGAGTCCAAAAATGACATATACTACCTTGAAAGAAAGATCTTGACAAGATAATGCTAACAACGCTAAATAAGACCACCATTTGGTCACATAGGTGACTGCACTATGGACTATAAGAGTATTTTTTTTCCTGTTGTTGCACAAATCTCAAGATAAGGAAGGTAAAAGGAGGGAGGCAAATAAAAGGTCACCAAAGTCACATTAGGAGTCCAACGATGACACACATTGCTATGGAAGAAAGAGCTTGGCAAGATAATGTCAACGACGTCAAATAAGACCACAATTGAGTCACAGAGGTGGTTGCACGCACCACCTTAACCTCAACGGTCTCCTCACATGCTGGCTTGTGTAACGCACGCCCAAACATTTCTTCTTAATTCTTTTCTTTTTTATTTTGTTGCCCCAATTCTTTTATGCCATTTCAATATGGTCATAGATTTAGGACTTTTTTTTTATTTGATCCCCAAAGTTTTGATAGCTTTATAATTTAATCCTAACTTTCATCCTTTTTAAATTTTTTATTTTCCCTTAATTCTTTTATTCCATTTCACTTTAGTCACAAATTTAAGCTTTTTTTCTTTTTATTTGGTCCATAATCTTTTGATAACTCTGCAACTTAATCCTGAATTTCATCTAACCTACAACTAATTAAAAGAAAGAAAAAGAAAGAGACAAATTGTTCAATCAGGTTAACTTATTATGTTCGTGTCAATTACTCGGGTAGTAAATCTTGCGGATTAACTCAAGTCAATACAATATGTCATTGTCTTTTTATTTCACTCTTGAAATATTTTTTTATGATTTAATACTTAAACAATCCTTTATTTCAAGTTTAATCTTGATAGGATTAGGTAAAGGTTGCATGAAATTTTGTTTTTTTAACCAGATTAGCATTTGAATGGAGCTACCGATTTGTTTTTGACCCGCTAGGTCAAACAAGCCATAATAACTTTTTTGTTTCAAGACTTTTTAATGCTTGTGGTGATCGATTAATTTGTTCTAATATACTGGTCAAGTTTGTAATCCTTATTTTAAATATTTCTTTGCCTGTAGAAAAAATAACGACACTTAGTTTTTTATATAATAATTGACTTTTGATCTGGCTCACAACAAAGCGGGGGCCTTGAACCGGTGAACGAGCCTACTATTTCTTCTGAAAGAAAAAGACGTATGAGTATGCAAATACTTAACACCCACTTTTCTTTAAATATGTGGTTTTAGCCTTTTTTAATTTATCTAAGAAGTTATTTTTTCTCATCATGAACAAAAAGAATTTTTTTTTTATATATATCATACAAATACATTTTACCTATATCAAATATAAAAAATATAAATATAAATTGCAACAATCTCTTTGAAACATTATAAAAATATAAAATATTTTTAAAAATAACTACTATTTGAAAAAAAAGTGAACAAATAATTTGAAAAAATTGGAGAAAGAAAGAGGGTATTAATTTAAATTGAAATAAAAAATTAATAGAAATTAAAAAAATACATATAAAAGAAGGGGCATTAATTACAAATTTTGAAAAAAAAAAAGAAAAAGGCTAGGTATTGTTGGATCTAATAGGCAAAGCTTGCGTGTATGACCAACTACTCGATTCTAGGTGTGATTGGGCTTAGAAACCTAAGCCCCTGTGCGAGGGCTTATTTTGTTTTTTCTATAGTAAAGGGTAGATAACACATCGTTTATCCTTTTTTATTTTTTAAAAATAAAAGTGAAAGATGCATTGTTTGTTGCGATAGAGAATGCGTTGTCTATTGCCTAGGTTTAGGCTATCAAATGATTTAAAATGAGTTTTTAGGCCAGAAGTTGAAAACGCCTAAAAACTCATTTCAAATCATTTCTTCATGTAAAAACACTATAAAAGCTAAAAACAAAACCTATTTATGACCTTAAGATAGCAAAAAAGGTTAAAAATCTAAAAAATAACTCAAAACCATAAAACTTCCTAAGCCTTGATCGACTTCTTCCAATAAGTTGAAGGCCAAAAAAACCACCATCGAACTCTAGTCGTTGAATGGAATCTTTGATGCTAATTTTGGCTATTTTGGTTGCCAAAATCATGGCCACCAATAATTTTCTTTCTTTTAAGTGTTTTTTTATAACTTTCTCTTTCCTCTCTCAAACTTAAAACTAAAAAATAAATAAAATAAAATTTTGAATTAAAATAAAAATAAATTTTTTTTTAGGATTAGCCATGCATTTTCTTTGTGTTTTATATTTTAGTTTTTTATTTTTTAATTGATCTTTTTATCACAATGTCAAGCTTAATCTCATCTAATTAAATCCTAAAAGGATTCAATAGAAAAATAAAAAAAAAATTTAATGATAAAAAAAAGAGATAAAAAATGAAAAAAAAAAAGAGTTACCTAATTATTCAAATAAATAATTAAGCGCCTGGGATTTTACCCAAATCTTTTAGTGTATTAGTAGATAGTAAATGAGCACTCCTTACATCACTTTACTTTCCAACATTTTTCTTTCGTGATAAAAAAGAAAAGAAAGTAAACCCTACTTATCTGTTGCCCACATTCAACATTGCCAAGATGGTGGCCCATGGGCCTATCCGTAGACAAGGAATCAAATCGTCCTTTCTTAGCCCAAAAAGCTATCTTATCTTTAAATAAGCTACTTTTTAAATTTCAAATATTTTTTTTAAAAATTAAATATTTTTTATAATTTTTATTTTAAATTTATAATTTTTGATATTCTTATATCATTTTGATGCGTTGATATTAAAAATAATTTTTATTTTTTAAAAAAATTATATTAATATATTTTTAAATAAAAATTATTTTTAAAAACAACCACAATCATATAAAATAAAACATAAGCTGATTAAATAAATAAAAAATAAAATTAATTGAAATTGAATTAATGATCATTTATCTCTTCTCTCTCTCTCTCTCTCACACTCTGTCTATGATTTGATGTCACAAGCAAACCTGTTAAAATTGAAGGCTTTTACCGAGCTATGGTCAAGGGTAGTGCAGGTGACAAGGAGCCTGCAATAGAGCAGGAATTTGACAGGATTGGAACACAAACCAAACACACACACACACACACATCAACTGATGGAAAAAACAGGCGATGGCGGTTATAGGTCAATAATTTATCATCATGGACGCTGAAGGGAGAATCATGTGGCTCATGGATTGGGAAGGTGCATGAGATCTTTGACGGTGACGAGGCTTCAGTATATACAGTGTCTTTGAATCACTTCACCGACAAGGTTATACCTGTTTGAGAACGCGGTTTTTTAAATTATAATTTTTTTTATTTAAAATAATTTTTTTTATTTTTAAATTATTTTGATATACTAATATTAAAAATAATTTTTTATCAATAAAAAAACTTTATTTTAATTCATTACAAAACAAAACTTAAAATGCTCCGTAATTTTGTTCCTATCTAGTTAATTTATAAGCCTGCAGGCAAGGCAATTGCTGTCGGCAAGCGGCAGTTCACTCCAGCACCACTTCTTTTTCTTTTTCTTTTTAATTTTCAAGCAAGTAAAATAGTATGCACTTCGGCCATTGAACAAGGTGGTGGCCCATGGCCTTGTCCGCATTGTTTCAGACATGAATTCAAATTGGCCCAAGAAAATCTTTCTGTTCTTAGCCAAAAGGCTATCTGATCATAATGGTAATAAAAATCCAACCAAAGCAAATAGTTTTTAAGAGAAATTAGAATATAATGATCACCATATTCACAATTTCTTACAGCAAACATTGATGTTCTAATAATTTGACATTAAATTGATGTTTTTCTTATATTTTCAGAAGCAGGTAGCATAGTTACATCAACGAAAGTGTAATGTAATAAAAAATTTAATCATTGCATAGTTTAAAGTGGGGTCTTGAGCGATCTTTATTTTATATCCTATGCTTTTTATTAAGTAAAGACCATTTTTATTTTATAAAATATAATTAATAAATATACAAGTTTTTATTATTGCGTTGGTACCTTGAATCGTTGTCAAAGTTATCCATATATTCTGGTCGGCTATGAAACCAAGCTATCCAAAATAAAAAGACAAGGAAATTTGAATCTTTTCATAGTGGACCAATCTTAACCATGCTGAACTGGTTGGACAAAAACAATCGATGGAGGCTTTAAGTGAAAGTACAAGCAGCAATAACCAAACAAAGTACGTGTGTTGCCTTGGCTACTACTAGTGGACGGGACATGTGCCCGAGGAAGACCCCTTCTCTTGCCATTCACCCAAAAATAACCTAACAATATATATATATATATTACTTAGATATTTAAACTCATAAATATCTCGATTAATTCTTTAAAGTTTCGAAGACAACTGCTATATAAGCCTTTAATAAATCCGAGACTTAAACTAATAATTTCTGAAAAGTAAACCAGAACCTAACCAGTTGAACTCTATCTTTCATAATTAAATCTTAACAATATCTTTTTTAGATTAACGTGGGTGTTCGATCCAGTTTACACGTATCTTGACTAATCCCATAAATTCTGAAGTTAACAATTATGTAAATCTCCAGTGATTCTAAGATTTGTGAGACTCAATTGTTAACTGATAGATTCTATGAATCCTAACAATATCTTTTTTTTTAATTAACGTGGGTGTCTGAGCCAACTTGCGCGCATCTCGACTAATCACACGGGCCCTGAAGTTAACGACCATTTAAGCTTTCAGTGGCCATCATATTAGCAACTACATGGCTTGAACATGTAACCACAGGAAAAACAAATCTCTTAATTTCAAACCCTTACTACTGTACCAGCAACTAGATAGTTGAATCCTAACAATATCCTGCAACCAAGGGAGGTGGCTCTTCCTATGAAAGCAGTATTGAGCAATGTCTTTACTTAAGCCTGTCAAAATCACCGTTCCGTGATGTGGAAATTGATAATGGAAATACAACTAAGTAACCTGTGGAAGAAGATTTGTGAAGTATACTCTTTCTTTGGTTTTTTTTCTGAAACATCATTGTCTTGTGGAGGCCTATATTCCGTGCAATCTCAATCTCATAGTTATTAACCCTTCTTTTCTATGCTTCATTAAATAATAAATAACGAAAATATATTCTAATTTAACAAGTAATATTTCTCTTAATACATTTGGTACGAAAATAAAATATATTGACAAATAATATCGAATTATACTTGCTTATGTGTGAAGTAGTGAGGTGTTTGATGTTTTTTAAAAGTATTTTTTGTTTGAAAATATTTAAAAATAATTTTTTATTTTTGAGATTAGTATATTAAAATCATAAAAATATATAAAAAATGAATTTAATACATTTTTAAAATGCATTAAAAAAACAAAAGTGTAACACTCCAGGAAAACTTGAGCCTAAAAGTTGCCTTTCACTAGGGCTACAGAAACCAAACAATATGACCATAACGCAAAAAGGTGGAACATTGTCTTTAGAGCTGCCATTTTTACGAGAATCTAATAAATTAGTATTTGATAAAAGATAAAGGTGAGAATTAACAATTTAAAAAAGATTATGTTTCATATGTGCTCATATAAACCCAGATATAAAGTAGCATGAGAGCAAGGTTAATTCTGGAAGTGTCCTTGGGATTTAGCATAATTTATCTTAAACTCTATCTCACTTTAGTAGTAACTACAGAGGTAGTCCTCGACGACCGAGCTATGCTTCGAGTCATTTTTTTTAATTTAAAAAAAGATGTTCAAGTGACATTATTATTTTAAAAAAAAATAAGAAAAATTTAAGACCTGAAACAAATTGAGGAATTGCTTTGAAAATTTA
>Ga0325402_1007535_pt1 | contig 10334 bp, 4 predicted proteins | sample PopdelMetagenome_22_FD_207212 | JGI IMG/M metagenome (GOLD analysis project Ga0325402, IMG submission 207212) | Populus deltoides microbial communities from Bellville, Georgia, United States - Xylem-PdKOR-R3 | ecosystem: Host-associated > Plants > Phyllosphere > Stem > Wood/Secondary xylem... | reverse complement strand
ATGGATCACGTCGTTCCTTTTACGACAAGAACGGTGAGAAAGGCCAAATGTTTCCTCGAGTTGATGATTCTTCAAGGAAAAAAAGACACTTACGCTTTGATTTTCCCTAGAATTTTGTTCTTATCAAAAACAAATATGTATCTTGCTTGTTAGAGAACGAGTTCATTGGACGTCATGGTTAATTTGGATGAGAACCCACCTGGTATTTACCTTCTATCTATGGAAATCTCATGAGTGTAACTAGTTCTTTGACTTCATGCTATCAAATTATCTTATATTAGAGACCTTATCAAATTATCAAATTACATGCAGAGCCATATGAAGATTTGTGAAATTTTAAGATAGGATTTGTCTCTTCTGGTAAAGAAAGTTAATGTCATTGGCCACTCATTAAGTGGATGACTGCAAAATCTATACACATAGTGGGAATTGATTTTAGAAGGGTTCTCAAATCATAGGATAGTTACATTCCAAGCTCTATATATGTCATGGCAGTTATGATGAAGGGACCGAATAGCATGGTAAACCATATTTGGGAAAGGTTGTAGGGAATCTTGATTGATTTTTCCTAGACACTTTGAATACCATTGATGTGCTTATTTTTATATGATTTTTATCTATAATAACTTTTGATTTTATGATAATTTATCTTCGTTATATCCATTTTATTTAGCATTTGCTTTTATTTATATGTAGAAAGAAATAAATTCATGAAATCATGAGCTTTAAAGTGAAATTACAGCATTTATTCCTAGAATTCTACTTATACAATATCTCTAATTGGATTGAGACTTAAGGTATTGAGAAAGCCCATTTAAAAGTTAATTAAATGAGAAAATCTATTTGAAGATATCTGGTTGACTTGTGTGCATGTTTTGGAAAAGAAAATTTGGATGATTTTTTCTCATTAGCCATCGGTCTAGGGGTGAAACGCAATGCTCATATCTAACCTTGACCCTAGAGCATGTTGTATGCTCGGCCAAAGGCGAGAGGTGAACCTAGGATCCCGATTCAAGACAATTGATACCAGAATTCTATGGAGCCATCCCACCTCATTTATGTAAATCCTGGCAAGTTTATTTACCAAGTTTGTCATCTTTATTGGTAGAAATAGGGCGGACTTTGTTAAGCGATGTACAATGACCTATATTGCATCATTCCCTTTCTTTCCCCTAGGTAGCCCCGACATAAAATCCATAGTGATCTTTCCCACTACCATTCAGGGATTTGTAGTGGTTGCAATGGTCTCGTTGGTCTTTAGTGCTCTTCTTTAACTTGTTGACAGATGCCGCACTTCGACACATATTCATCTATCTCTCTTTTCGTGTTGGGCCACCAATAGTGTTCTTTTAGCAAACTTGGATTCATGTGTTTCTTGCAAAACTTTCTGCTTGACCATCTTGTTGTTAGGTACATACAAACGTTGTCCCATTATTATTATCCCATCATCTATTACTCGGAACGGGGTTTCGATCCCGGCATCCATTTTACTTCTTATCTTAGACCCCTTAATATTACCGAGTTAGGCTTGTAATATCTGTTCTTGATGTTTGTCGTACTGTTAACTGAGCCATTAACACCCATCCAGAGTCGATGCCCAACCAGGTTCCCATTTCCCCCCAGCTCTGTTAGTGGTTGTTCCTCCATATAGATGGCTTATTTAGGGTTGCTTTATTTTTACGATTATGGGCATCTGCTACAACGTTTGCTGTTTCGGGAGGGGGGTACTCTACGGTGCAATCATAGTCTTTGATGAGTTTTATCCATCTTCTTTGTCGTATATTTAACTCTTTTTGTGACATCAAATATTTCATACTTTTTTCATCGGTGAAGATTTGAACTTGGGACCTGTAGAGGTAATATCTCTATATTCTCCAGGCATATACCAGATCGGCCAACTCTAGGTCGTGTACTAGATAATTCTCCTCATATGTCTTCAACTATCTTGATGCATTGGCGATTACCTTCTCATGTTGCATTAGGACACACCCAAGCCCTTTTCTTGAGGCATCATTATAAACCACAAAGCCTTCGATTTCTAAGGGGAGTGTTAGAAAGTAGTGATGATTAATAGGTTGTCCTTAATAATATTGATGAATGCAAGATATCGTCATTGAATAAGAACATTGTATACCACTTTTACTTCGTAAACTTTGGATGTGATTTAGTTGTTGTCTATATCCAAACTAGGTTGAAGTATGTTTGTAGAGGGAAAAGCTTGGCATAGACCTTATGCGTAACCTAGGAAAAAGTAGTGTCAGAAATGACTTAGTTTTCGTTGATGATTTTCAGCGTTTGAAATGACTTAGTTTTCGTTGATAATATTCAGCGTTAGAAATGACTTGGTTTTTGTTGATGATTTTTAGTGTCAGAAATTACTTGTTTTCATTGATGATTTTCAGTGTCAAACTAACTTAGTCCCATCGATGACTTTTAGAGTCAAACGATAAAAATTTTATGGATAGCCTTCATTAAAATTAAAGATAAATGTCTTGTTGTGATATTATCATTATACAATTATACAAATATGAGAGATGTTTAAATGTATACATGTGTGTTTTAGAATACGTGTGGAAATAGTCTTTGAAATTATCTGAATGCAAGTGTATTGAATAATGATCACTTGATGTATCAGGAGGTGCGACTGGGATTGAATCTTTGACCGAACGAGGACACCCTACAGGAGGAGCAGATAGACGGTTTCAACCTTTATCTATTTTATATTAAATCTCTATAGTAGTTTAATATAATGTTGCCACTCGGTTATGATTGATTAAAGTTACTTATGGAACAAGTTGATTAAATGATGTGATTAGCTTCGGCTAATGGTATCCTTATTGGATAATCGGGATTGAATGATGTGATTAGTTTTGGCTAATAGTATCCACATTGAATGACTAGGTTTGAATTGCATGATTAAATTCAATTTGTAATATCTTAGGTTGATAACCCGAAAGAGACCAGGGAGCTAGTCTCGGTCTTTAAGATTCGAGTTGGGTGATCAGGATGAATGAATAAGATTCACATTGGTCAACAAGATCAATGATAATTGTGCTTGTATAAAGTAAAGGATATGCCAAGTAAAACTAGTAACGTATCAATTAAACCTATGATTAAATCATGAGAACCATAGGTTTGATGTATATGGTTCGAATGGCATAATCACTCGTGGAAAAATATTTAATATACTAAGGACTTTTAAATAGTAATGTATGATAATAAGGGGTACATTTATGGCCCCATAAATAATATAATGTCGAATCGTAAGATGATGTGAGGTGAAATCTTGAAATTTATAAATAGAAATACAATGACAAGAATTTGTCTACTTAAGTTGATAGTGTAATTTCAAACATATATTTCTGTTGCTCCATTATTTTATGAGATTGTTTTTTTATGCTTACATTGAACTTGATTTGTAAAAAGAACGTCACATAGTCATGGCGCTTAGAAACTTCATCCTACATGTTTTGGGATAAATTATGTAATAGCATGATTAGGCGTTATGCATTTTGTGCAACTATGGCTATGAATTGTCGATCGACACTTTTGTAAAAACTTACAAAGATGAATTTTAGAAAACAATAATGTGGATTTTGTATGCATGAAAACATAATGCTATAAATGTAATGACTATGTATTCTCTCTCATGATGATATCGGGTATTATGATTATATGAGCGATATGCTACACCAACTAGTGATGCCTATTTGCTTAATTTTATAAACAATGTTGTCCAATGCATTGATGGGATGTGACAATACAATATATATATATATATATATATATATATATATATATATATATAATTGATGAGAAATGCGAGTTTTTACAATTCTAGCTTTAGTTGCCAGCATGGGTGGCCATATTTTTCCCCTTCGATCACTGTGTTTTGTACCTAATTCAAGAGAACACTCACACCATTTTTCACCCTAACACTTTCCCTCTCTTAACAAGCCAAAAACAAACATTAATCATCCTTGAAATTGCTACAAAACAAATCTAAAAACCATTTTCCTAATTGGCCAAAATTACAAATAATTAGGACACTACCCTCAGCCAACTTTCAAGCCAAGCAAAAAAGGAGCATGAGATGCAAAGAATGTTGTGATTGTTCCCTAAAAATCAAGGGTATCCATCTTGCCAGCTCAAATGCCTAAAAACTCTCGTCTTTTCCTATAAATAAAACCCAAAACTCACCTAAAGGGCTATGAGGGGAAGAGGAAGAAAGAATCGATATAGATAAAGGGGAAAAAAGGCAACAAAAGCAAGAAAAAAAAGGAGGAAAAAAGACTCGATATAGACAAAAGGAAAAAAAAAGGCATCAAGAACCAAGAAAAAAAGGAAGATGAGGAAAAACACAGTGTGGAAGAATAACATCGCAATGAAAAATAAATATAAGGAAGAGATAAGAGAAGATAAACATAGTGAGGGGGGGAATACAGTGTGGTTTAGGTAGAAACAAAAGGAAAAAGAGAGAAGAGGGAAAGAACGAGAGGGGAAAAAAAGAATGAGTTTGTGTGTGAGTTTTATATATGGTCCTCTTCATGTTATTATATGTTTTTATAGCTCGTGTTAACATGTGGTGAATGAATGGGGTTTAAAAGAAATCATAAGTTATAGTCATACAAAACTTAGTAAATTGAACTCCACTTGAGTGAGGTGAATTTGATGATAGTGAACATGATTTTTCTACTTTGTATTTATTTATTAATAAGGCAGGAGGAGCATGTTTTGGGTACGATTTCAATGGAGTCAAGGTTTGTCAAGTTAATATGTTTTTCCTTCTTATTGGCACCATGTGTTTGCTTTTTTAGTATGTAAGTCTGTTTTAGGGATTCCTCGGGGATCTGTAATTGAAAAAAAAATGGCTTTCCTTTTCCTTTAGTTATATTTGAAACCTATTGCATGAGTTGTGCACATAAGAGTAGGGTTTTAGGAATATTTATTTTCCTTAAAACATTGTCATTGCAATTAAAGTTGAGAGTTTTGAAATGTATTGAGACAATGTATAGGTGTTTTTTTAGGTCAATTATGGACTAGTTTTTTCATAAGATAAGTTATGTTTTGTGATGGAGAGAAAAGGAAAGTATCTATTAGTTTTGTTTTGGATTGCACATTAATAACACCTTTACTTCCTTGTTTTGAAATATGTCTCCACTTTTAAAAAGAAAAATTATTCTGACATTTATTAATGGAACCTGAGTGTCAATCAGGAGTATTAATTTCCCTTTCATCTAATATTCATCGATGACACATAGTGTCAATGATGAGTATTAATTCTTTATTCTACCTAATAAAAACCACCCAATTATTCTCTCGTGTGGCTTGATAAACTATTAATAGTCATAAATCATGATCTGGAGTAAATGGGCATAGACACGCCAATTCACTAAACAAATTGGTAGTGGCAAAAAAACAAGATTTTGGAATGAATAGGCATAAAACCTACCCCGAGTTTAACTCATTGCAGTACACCCATATAGATAGACCATCGGTAGATTAGGCACAATAGACTATTTAGAATAGAATACAAGAGTAGCAATGTAGCTTACCTCAGGTAGGTTGCTTTAGGATGATAATATCTTCCCTTTATAATAATCAGACCCTTACTTTAGAACTTTGAAGATCAATTAGGGTTCCTAGTAACCATAATACTATATGATAACTCTTTTTTTTTTCATTTTTACCCTATTATACCCATATATAATGCTTTTTTTTTTTTAGATTTGATATGATTTCAGATGTGACAATTAGTGAATAGCATTATGAGCCTATATGGGGTCATAATGACACAACGCTAAATAAAGATAATAAGAATGTTAGAATAATGACCTATGATGGTTCATTTACTCTAATGAGAATTCACTTGTAAACTTTTGTTGAATGATTTTTATACCTCCATCCCCTATGTCCAAGCAGCAACTACTAAGGATTCATCTACTCGAGGGCTGGATCTAGAGATGCCTAAAATGACATGAATTGTTCCACTGGGCATGCCAATATTGATCGATTAAATATTAAGTTGTTGATTGATCATTGACTTCTCTATCCATATATTATTTGTTATTTATTTCATCCTTTTAATAAGGACAAACTATAATTAGAAATTAAAAAATTTCAAGCAGAGGTAAATAGTAGTCTAACAAATCAAGTAGAGTGTAGAAGTTTGTTTGTAAACCTTAATAAGCTAAAAAACAATTGGTAACATGAAAAAAAATAAACAATTGTGAAACAATAAATGAAGTACTAAAAGGTGAAAAAAAAACTGTAAATAGCAACAATAAAGGATAAAGATAAATTATAGAAAATCTTATTAATAAAATTGTATGTATAGAATTAGTCATCATTTCTATTAACAAGATGATCTTTTTATATTTTTATAAAAATTGAGTTTAATATAAACTTTTAATACTAATCCTATATATATTGTTTATAACAAATAAAGAGTTTGCATTATGAATTCTAATACAATTTAAACTCTAATCTATGAGGCATGTCCTTCTTGGTAATCATATATATGAACCCTAACTATTGTGTAATACTTGTTAATTTAATCTATTGAGAACTCTTGTTCATAATAGGACTTTATCTTCTGGTTAATCACACAAACTTGTATCTTTGTGATTGATTGTATTTTCTTGATCGATCATGACTTCTAATTATCCTAATCGATCATGACTTCTAATTTCTTTGATTGACCACTTCCTATCTTTCGTGGTCAATTTGAAACTTTCTTAAATTTAGTTAATTATATCCCTTTCCTATTTGGTAATTACAACTATTATTTTTTTTAGTTCAGCAGCAATGTTTATTTTTAATGTAAACAAGATCAAGTTATTAAAACTAATCTACAAATTTGTATGAATAATGTACATTGAGGATATGAACTCAATTATTCAAAAGTTTATGAACTCAATTATTCAAAGGTTTGCTTCATTTGAAATGTTAATTAATCCTTGAAAGCAACTCTAATGTTTTTTAAGGAATAGCAGTATAGCTTTGGAAAACCATATATTTCCCATCTTACTTGATCAAATTTAAAAAAAAATTACATGTATGAATTAGTTGGCAATTAATAATACTAGTGACATGTATATAGCCAAGCGTTAATATCACTCTGAATTTGATGACTTAGAAAGATCAAGGTTATTAAAGGTTCCATAAGAGGTGTCCAAGAGGACCTTTGTCCCTTTCAAAATTGACATTTTAATTAAGATTCAGCCCATCATTAACTTGAAAAACAATTACAATGGGGTTGGGGTTGGTTTAGTAACATGTCTTGGGAATGTTTGAACTTAATAAGAAACAGTAAGTGTGATATTAATTTACTTTATCGAAAAAGCTAATTAAAGAGGGAAAAACATTATTCATCCTCTCAGAAATAGTGTAATTATTATTTTACCATTCTAAAAAAAAGTGAACTAGTTATTAGAGGTAATATGGTCTTTTCTCAATGTTCATTAGTCATTATCAGATTGAACATAGTCCACTCGATCTTTTCACATTTTCAAAGCACAATGAAATGAATAAATTACTCTTAAAAGTAAAAACTTATTTAACTGGCGTCTATGAGATTTTTTGTATTTTCATCCTTATTTTTTTTAGTTATAATCAAGTTGACTTAGGAATAATTTGGTGTTTTAATAAATATAAAATATTATAGTTTAAAAACCAAAGTTAGTTGGCTTGTGCAATGCATGCACCATCATATGGCAGGCATTGATGGTCTTCTAGTGGCGTGTGCGACTTCTTTCAGCATCCAAACGACAACTTCTATAATGACTTTAAAAGCGTCAAGGCATCTCCTTTTGCGTGGGGTAGTGCATGTCGTCGTTTATACAATGGTGTGTCAATAACAACCTATTCTTTCTTCTTTTTCTGTTCTCTCTCTCCTCTCATCAAAGCCCGCACTGGCCATTCAAAATTTCAGAGTTGCCCTGTCATTAACAACATTTCAACTCTGGTCCTTATTTTTTAATTTATAATATTTGTTCTTGGCTCTTTTGTTAAATTTCAATTTATTTTCAATTTCATCCTTGAATCCATAATCGTGATTTGTTATTTTTTCCAAATATGGTCCTCATTCTTTTAAAAAAAATTTTTTGATCCTTTTGTCAATTTGATTCCTTTTTCCAAGTCCCCCCTTCAATTCAAAATACTATTTCTTCTCATTTTATTTTATTTTAAAGCTGATCTTCATTCTTTTAATTGCTATTTTTTTATTTTGGATTTTTTTGTATAATTGATTTTTTTTCTCAATTTCACTCTTCGTCATTTGATTTGTTAGGAAATAATCTTCATGGTTTTTCTAGATGGGGTGCTTCCAATTTAGTGACTCGGGTCATGGGTTTGAAAAATTAACATAAGTTGACATCGTTTTTATCTCATTTTTTTTTATCATTCAACGTTGTTTATTTTGAAAAATAAGCTTCATGATTTTCTTTAATTTTCTTTTAATTGGGTTATCTCGATCTCATTAGCTGGACAATAAGTTTGGCTAGTTAATTCGGGTATTTTTTGGGGTCGCTTTTTTTATTTCCTTTTTAGGTTTTATCTTTTCATTTTTTTTTTCATTTTTCCTTCTATTATGTTATCTCTTTAACATGATCTAGCTTGTGAGATTTGGTGGTCTTATCTGGGTTTGCAAGTGTTTTATTTTTTTGGAATTCTTTTTGTTAACTGATTGTTTTTTGGATTTCATCCTTCTACATTTAGATTGTTGGGATTAGCCATTGTTATTTTTAAAAAAAAATTGCTTCCTATGAGGTTTTCCCAGCCTCACGACCTTGGTTGGGAGTTTGTCATGCTAGGTCAGGTTGACTCAAGATGCTTTATTATTTTTTTCTTCCAATAATGTCCTTTACGCTGAGTTATCTTGGAATTCAACTTTCTAATTTTTCTCCTTTTGACTAGCATTCTTTTTCTTATAGTTATCACTTCTAAAAAAATATTGATCCATTTACTATCATTATTTTTTCTATTTTATAATTAAACAAAATCATCTTATTGGATCCACTAGGTCTATGACTCGAGTCATTGATCTTTTTTTCTTTTTTTAAAACACATTAACAATACTTGAATATTAATTTTTTTACGTTACAAAAAATCAGTCCGGGCAAAGTAAATCATGTTCAGGTTAATAATGATTGAATAAATAAATAAAATATTTTCTTTAATCTTAATTGTAGCTTGGATTATGGGCACATGATTGTTTTGACAAATATAAGATAAACACATGTTATATAGTTTTCTCTTTTCTTTTCTTTTGTCTCTCCCATCTATTAAAATTATTGAGCTATATATACCTATACTTGACTCAACAGCTGCTTAGTTCATCATCAGTGCGTGTAAGATAGAACAAACAAATTAATGAAATGTTATGGCTCTTTGCAAGTTTCTCATAAGTAGCTTGTGTTCTCTTGTACCTGATTGCAGGCTATCACCAAATTACTACTCAACAACGTGCCAAAAGCGTTACCTATAGCTGAGCGAGGGGTTTCTGAAGCTATAAAATCCATATGTTGGCAATAGAATGACTTGTATCGAGCGTCTAAGACCATTAGCATGCTTTGATAAGAAACACCAGTCAACCTCTTCCAGTATCAAAATTCATATGCAGGAAGCTGTCCATCTTTAGGCTTAACAGGAATGGCTGTCAGCAGTAAATATGCCATAGCAGCTCTCGTTTCTTTTGAAGGAACTGAAGTAGCAGAGAAAAATCATTACCATACCATCCCAGGACATAGATCGAGAAAGAAAAAAGAGCAAGGAAATTGTGAAAGCTTTCAAGATGTTTTGCCAGTCTCAGAAGCTGGAGCTGCAACATAGCTCCACTAGAAATTTGAGTGTAGGAACAAAGAATAAGAAACTCAAATGACCAGCAAAATGAAATACATCTGAATCTTTACACATCTTGTAAGCAGAAAAATCACGCCCATCAATTCAACTCACTGCAAAGTAGAGCATGGGAAATTGCAGAAAAATCAATCCAATTTCGTTTCCTCAAACATTTCCCTGTGCAAAGGATAAAGACACTCTATTGCCTAAGAAATCTCCCCTTTGTACAACCCGACATTGTCAAGTATTATCAGTAGAGGCATTTACAACAGAGCACGTGAATTAACTATTATTCTATCTGCACATATAAAATCCTTGGTAAGCTGTGACTTGATTGCTCATCCTATACTCTAGTATATACTTCCCCTCAGATCCAATCAGTCCAACTCATTGCTTGAATCAACCTCCACCTCTGACAGTTCAAATGCATCGATCTCAGCAAAGTAAGCTCTCTGCTGCTCAATAAAATCTTGTGGCAGCGCATGTTTCTTCTC
>Ga0325402_1007533_pt1 | contig 10334 bp, 3 predicted proteins | sample PopdelMetagenome_22_FD_207212 | JGI IMG/M metagenome (GOLD analysis project Ga0325402, IMG submission 207212) | Populus deltoides microbial communities from Bellville, Georgia, United States - Xylem-PdKOR-R3 | ecosystem: Host-associated > Plants > Phyllosphere > Stem > Wood/Secondary xylem... | reverse complement strand
TCTTCCTCCCGTAGCCGACGGCGGCCTCCACCGCTGCAACCACCGGCAGCACACCGTCATCCTCGGCCAGACCACCACCACGCTAGGTTGTCTGCCCTCTCTCCCCTTCCCCTTCTTCTTCTTCTTCGCTGTCCCTGTTGAATGAACAGAGGACGTGAATTATAATTCACGTCCTACTGTTCACGCATGAACAGTGGCGTGAATTATAATTCACGTCCACTGTTCATGCAGTGGACTCTACCTATATATATATATATATATATATATATATATATATTTGTTAATCCAAAAACTTTCAAAAAAATCATTTCAAAAAAATTATGATTTTCTCAAATATTGTTCTACTATTTTTTCATAATATCAGGTTGTATATTTACACTGTAAAATATAAATTTGGTATTAAAATACCCAGTTTTCTTTAAAATATTTCAAAAAAAAAAAATTCAAAACATTTTCAAAAAGAAAAAAATATTTTATTGCATATTGCCAAATTCTAAAATTTTTCCAAGCATATTTTTCATTAAAAAAAACAAAAATTGCATCTTTTTCATGTTTAAAAAAAAAATCAAAAAATGGATATCATAACCAGTTTATGATTATCCATTGGCATTTGGCCAACATGTCAAAAATCTTTTTCCAATCTTTTTTTAGGATTCAGATGTAGACTTTAATATTTGTGGGGTGTAAAATTACACGATAAAATACACCCTCAAGTATTAAAGATACAAAGTGTAAAAATATAATGCTAAAATTCAGACTTTAGAACGGTTAGAATTTAACCTGATAAGGTAGAGACTCTCTCATGAAGAGAGATCTGCCTTGAGCCTTAGAAAAGACCAACGAATAGAAACCCGACTTAGAAAAAAAATAAATCAAACAACAATGCAGCTTACCTTAGGTAGGGTGCACTGGGGGTGATGCGTCTTCCCCTTGCACAACCAGTCCCTTACTCAGACTCTCGCAGACCATAGGTTCCTAGTGACCATAATATTAGGTGACGACTCCTAAACATTAATCATAATTTTATGATTAAATCTGAAAACCTTCCCAACACACACAACACCTCATCATGAGGCACAACAGAGAGACTCCGCCGTCGCCAGACGACGTCGCCCCGCAACAACAAGAATTATGTTTTCTATTATGGGTAAATAGGATGATAATAGATTTGTGGTTGCGGGCCAGACAATTTTTTTTTTGATGTAAAAAAGAATGCTAAGGAAAAAGAATCCAAGACTCGAGTAATTGATTCAATTGGTAATTCAAATAATATGATTAAAAAAATAATAAATAACCTGCTTAAAAAAATTGACAATGAAAAAAGGTAAAAAGAACCTAACACGAGCCTACTTGGATTATCAAACAACTTAATATTGAAAAGCGAAACTAAAAAAAATTAAAAAACAAAAAACCCCCTAATTAAACTAGATTTACTCGTAAACTTTGCGACTATAAATATAAGATTGAGATAATCTCATATAAAAAAATACAGGAAAAATATTCAAAGATCAATTCTTAATAAATCAAATGAGATCATTATAACTCCACATAAAGAAAAAGAAACTGAAACTCAATCTCTAGCAAATAAAATATTGAATGATGAATATTAAGAAAGAAATATAATTAAAAAAGGTTGAAAAACCTTAATGCGATCCCACTCGGGTCAAGATGCAAAATATCTGACCTTGTCATTATACCAAGGTTATTGTGTTAAAAACATTTGAATAAAATCATGAAGTTTAATTATCGAACACCTTATTGTTGAAAGATAAAAAAAATTTTAATTTTAAAAAGTAATAAAAAATACAAGTCAATTAAGGTTAACTTATAAACCTTGCGACTATAGACACATAATCAAGATAATCCAATAGAATGAAAAAAAATAAAAATACGAAGATCAATTTTCAATAAATCAAATATTGAAAGATGAAATTGAAATAAATATTTTTTTTTAAAAATCAACCCGCGTTAACCTTTGAAATCAGTGACTCTAATCATGAATCCAAGACTAACTCCATAAAAAAAAATTCGAGTCAATCTAGGTTAACTTTTAAAAAATATTTAACATATATCAATTACAAAAATGCCTATGATTAACCTTTAAATCTACAATGAAACCAATATAAAATGATAAAAAACCCTTGTGAGAGAGTTATGTTGATTTTATCTTTAAGGATATCAAAGTAATTACACTATTTTGAAAAAAAAATAAAAAGATCGAAAAGCCCCTGAGTAATATGCATTATATTTTTTTTTATTCTATGGTTAAATTGGTAATTTTAATGTGAGAAAGATAAAATAACCAATCTAGCTTCATAAAATTTATAAAAGATAATTATGTCATGATAAAAAGATGACCTTGACCCTAATGCCCGCTTCATAGTTTTTTTTTGGGTCAAGAAACTATTCCAAAGAATATTAAAATGTCTCTTCGGCTACAATAGCTATTGTAACCCATTTTTGGATCTCCGTACAAAAAAAGAAAAAAGAAAAAAAATAAAAATTATATTTGGAAGAAAAACAAAAAAATAATAGGTAGTGAGAAGAGGATGCCAGAGCATCCAGAAAATGACCAAAATTAGTTGAGGAGGTTTAAAAATACAAGAATTAAAATTTGACAGTATATTATTGACTGATGAGAGCTCGACTGACAAAGAAAGTTCATTTTGAGGAAGAAATGTCCAAAATCAGATGTTTATTGGACTCAATTAAATTTATTAAAGATTTAATTGAGTTTATGAAGAGTTTGATTGCAAAAAAAATTGTTTTTGAAGTCGATTTGGGCTTTAATAGGAAGAAATTAAAGTTCTTGGGTCAAATTATAATTTTTGAGAGTTGATTTGGTCAAATCAGGGCTTAATTGCATAAATATTGAAGTTTGATGGCCTTTTAGGGACTTAATTGAAGAAATTCGAGACCAGGGACCAAACTGGAAAAGACGCGTAAATAGAAAGTAATCGAATCAGGGACTGAATTGAAAAAATAAAAAATTTATTGATAAATTGAGGGTTCAATTGCATAAATTCAAGACCAAGGACCAATTTGAAAAGGCGACCAACTTAAGGGCCGACGATTGAATTTGGTAGGGATGCAATTGAATTGATTATTAAAATCAAATTGAGGACTTGATTGAACAAATCACAAATTGAGGACTGATTCGGACTCTGACATGTTTTTGGTGCCATTTTCTTTTAAATAAAATGACGCGTTTTGGGTCAAACAATGCCATTTCATACACTGTTCACTAAAAAAAAAAGATGCCCAAAATAATGCTATTTTAAACGGCACTGTGGATCTTCTTCTTCCCCTGGACACACAGAGGTAGGGGAAGAAAAAGTTTTCCTCCACCGTAAGTTGTGTGAATGCAGGTGTGTAAATTTACTTCTGATCTGCGGAAGAAGAACATTAAATTAAAAAAACTAAAACCCTAGCTCCAGACCGTTATTATTGTTTGATGGAATAATATAATGATTCTCATTCTTTTTTATATTTTTTCCTTTTACTAAATTGATTTTGTTTTTCAATTTCACCCCTTAATTAAATATAAAATTTATTTATTTATTTTAATTATGATCATTATTCTTTTAATTTCTATTTTTTTTCCTGATTAGTCCTCAATTTGTGATTTGTTCAATCAAGTCTTAAATTGCAATTTTGATTTAAAAATCAATGCAATTGCCTCCTTGCCAAAAATCCAACAGCGGAAAATCCAACAGCGGCCCTAAAGTTGGCCTCCCTTTTCACTTTGGTCATTAGTCTTGAATTAGTGCAATTTGACCTTCAATTGATTAATAAACTTTTAATTTCTTCAATTTGGCCCCTGATTCGGTTTTAATTACAGCCCCTCTATTTACGCGTCTTTTCTAGTTTGGTCCTTGGTTTCGGATTTCTTCAATTAAGTCCCTAATTAGCCATCAAACTTTAATATTTATGCAATGAAGCCCCTGATTTGATCAAATTAACTCTAAAAAATTATAATTTGACCCCACATTTTAGACTGCCAATCAGTCATGAACTTGCCCCCAGTTAAAACAATACTCTTCAAGTATATGTTATCATCAGTCATCTTAGAAACTATCCAATCGTCTAGATATGCATCTCATAGCTTGCAGTAATAGGCTCATCGTTGTATGCTCAATGTTCTTTTCAACAAATTCCCCTCAGCTCATCTAATCAAACTGTGAAAAGAAATATCTCGGCCTCATTAATGATGTTGCTTTTATAATCCATACTCAGGCGATGAAGCGTGTCTTTAGCCAGATGATGATATGAGCATTGTCCCACAATCAGTCTTGGTGGTGTGCATCCTTCTGACATTCATTCAAAAGCAGCTATGTGATAACATCTGTTATAACCATGTTTCAAAGGATAACCCAAGATGAAGATATAAGGTTGTCCCTCAAGTGCAGCATTGTTTTCAATTGCTGCTGGAGTTCACTAGATCATGGAATGTTTTTGAACAATATTACCCTCGGTGTGATCTGAATGTGCTCGTTCATTGATTATCTTTTTTTTACCACATTGTCCTCCGTTCACCGATTCTTCATTTAATCATCTTTCTTTACCCCCCAGCTGATCTGACTATTGCTTGTTTTTCCTTTTCAGGGTCCACTGTATTGCCCCCAAGTGGCTCAACTTTTCAAGGAGTGTTGAGAAGAGTTGATGTTATTTCTGTCAATGATTTTGTAGACTCAATCGATGTTCTTCTTTGTCTGACAATCTTCCTTCTGGAATCAACTCTCACATTTCAAAGATCATGTCTATTCAAGTCTAGTTTGTTGAAATGAAATCAGAGATGTCTTTGTTTGAAAAAGATCTTTTTGAAAAATCAAGCTTTTTGGTCAAAAACCCAACACACGTTTTTCAAAATATATAGTCCTTTGACTGTAATGTATTTTGAAAACAGAAATTGACACATTGTAAGATTAAAAATGGATTTTTCATGGTTCTTTGTATCCATTTTAGACTTTGATTTGGGTGTCTCTTTTGATGGTTTGTGATTAGGTGACCTTCTGTATATATTTAAAAAAAAAAAACAAAATGCTCAAGTCAAAACTTGAGGCTTTATCAAAAAAGATCATTTCCCTTTTTAGCATTAATTTTATCAGTATGCATAATAACCAGTAGCTTAATCTATGAAGCCACGACCCTTATGGAAAAACTCTTTCAGTTTTGAGAGCGCCATTTATCAGTTCAGATAACTTACTTGATCAAAAAGGGCTTTTAGAAGCTCGTAATGTAGGCTATGGTTCATAGCTATGAAAGAAAGGAAGTTCACAGGTTCAAAAGGTGTTTTGAGGGTTTCAAAGATCTAGGATCAACATCAACTATTCATAAATCTCTTTCTCTTGTTGTTTTTGTAGAGGAATGACATAAAGTCACGTTAAGGATAAAATCAAAAGTCTCTTGACATGGGTCATAATCTATTTTCTTGATGAATGACCAATCTGGATCATTTTGAAGACATTAGAGACTTTATCATAGATACCAAAAGTTATGCTTTGTAGCTCAGTATTTTTTTATTGGGAGTTTGATTTTTGGTGTTTTGCTATGTCCAATAACTGTGACATGATTAATTCTAGCACCCATCTTCACTGCTTTGTCTCGATGATAATGGAAGACCAACATCGGTATTTTCTGCCCCCCAGTCTATGTCTTTTTTTTCTTTAGCCTTTCTCGAATGTTGGACTTTTATTCTTAGCCTTCTTTTCTCTATTGATTCTATCGGTGTCTTCAAAATATCTTTTATTTGCCCCCAGTGTGGGGTGTGATCCTAGTCAGGGTTTCTTTGAAAAAAATATTCTATCAGGCTCAAATGGGGACCGCAAGGGATTTAATTTTTAGAAAGTGCAGGAATAACAAAGATGGTCTTTTCTCATTTCAAGCAAGGTTGGTTAAAACTGATAAATTTTGACCTCATCCAGTGTAATGATTTGAATTTGTAAGAATCATGATTCACAAGTCCATAACTACTTAATCCACTACGTGTCATTATGCATACTGCTAAAACTGAGCCACATGATGTATGGTTCAGTTTCATGTGTGAATTCAAAATTTTTTTTGGCCACCTCATGATATTTTAACGAGCATCGAGTCAGTTCTGGGATTAAAACACTTTCAATCATTAAAGATTGATTAGCCTTAATCGCATGTTGGAGTTTGATCAAAATATTTTGTCAAAATATCATTTGAAAGAAACATCTCATGATTTCAAGACAATGATAAGACAAAGAATAAAGCATCATTCATTAAATATATGTGATGCATCAACGATATATGAAAGCATATCGCAGCAAAATACAAATGCTCATTCTCTCGATAGTTGCATAGTGTTTATGTGAAAACCCTGGAAATTTATAATTTAAATATATAGTTGTGTAAACCCTCATGTAAATGTAAGACTGAAAGTGGTAATATTTCAATGAGTGATGGAAACCAAGATTAGAAATAATAGATAAATAATGATATATAATGGAAGAGATGACCTCTATAAAATGAATTTTGGTTTAGAATTCATAAGGACAGAGAAACTGGTAACGTGTTTTGATGGATAAAATAATGAGAAAAATAAAAAAATATTTTTAGGAAATAAGTGAGGTAATAAAGAATGCATTATAATAAAGGATAGTGCAGTGAAAAATGGTAGGATTGAAGGTGCAAGCACCGATTAAAAATCAGTGACGTTATTTTGAAACGGTAATAAGCCTGATAAGTAAATAAAAGTGGAAATCCTAAAATGAATACATTTCAAAATAATAAAATGATCGTAAAGGTTTAGAAGGATAATTGATGTGATTTTTTTTTTGTGGATTGAACAAGAAAAATCTAGATTGTTTATGAAAAGTCATGAACTGAACAAGTTTACATTAGGAAGCAGAAATCTCAATCCAATCATAGGATCGGGATGAAATTTTGCATGAAGTCTATTAATATGTTTTCCTACCTTGGTTAAATATCTCATCTCAATCGGAGTTCGGTAAAGACTAACGATTTAAGCATAAATAAACCAGATAGTTTACATGAAAAATAAAATAAAATACATAAAGGCATGAATGAGGGATAAAATTGTAATTATAGAAAAAGGTCCCTATAAAAATGCAAAGGCCACCAGTTAAAAAAAAAGAAAAGAAAAGAAAAGAAAAAGAAAATAGAAAAAAGCGGATAGAGAGAGCTGCAAAATTTTGGAGTAAAACCAATAATGCTCCGGTAGCCATATCTCTGGGATCCACCGTTGGATCATGCTAAGGTTTGGGTATATTGTTCGTATTACACTTATATACTAATTGACCCGAGGGATTGAAAGGAACACAATTCATTTGACAGAAATCATCATCAGAAATGTCCTGAAAAACAAAAAGGAAATGCACCTGCAGGGCAGTTTGGGCGCCGACCAATTTATCTCTCTTCCACCGTTGGATCATGCTCATTCTTGGATATGTGGTGCGTCTAGATATTGCCTTCATTCTGGACGGTTGAGATCGGAAACTCATTCTTCGGCAAGGTTTCGTGCATGTGAATAGTAGCTTGTCTATTTTCAGGTAAGCTCGGTTTTATGCAGATCTAGGGAGATCTAACCATTGGAGCATTATGATTTTGAGATATAGTATGCACAACTCTATGATATGTAGTCTGACCATTGGGTTTAAAGTAATAATTAGAAATTGATGACTTATTGGCCTTTGAATCTATTGCTAGTTTTGGCAAAATGTAGCAAGCTTGATTAAATACATGTTTTGATGAAATTAGAATTGTGTGAGTTTAGGTTTTATGGAAGATGTAATGGTAAAATATGTTTTTGTTATTAGTATTATTATAGATTAATTGTGTATTCTTTATATGAGGGGAAGAATGATTATTGTGTAAGAATAGTAAGGAACATTGCTATATGAACATGTTGATTGAATACAAAGCTAACTTGTTGGTTGTGTGGATATAAATGGGGATGGAACCATGAAGAAATTGAAATGAAAGAAATATGGAAAATAAAACATATTTAAAGCTAGCCATAAGTATTTTTGGCAAATTGATTAGTTAATGAAGATTGTCATGGATTCCAACTAGTAGGGTGAAATTGTTGTTGTGATAATGATCTAAGAATATTAATTGTTAAGGTTTGCCGCATATGTTTAATCGCACGAGGAGAGAGCGAAAGAAAATGAATAGTTCATCATTTTGTTGTATTAATAATGATAATAGGAGAAATCCCAAAAGGAATGAGTTTTCTTATTTTTGATCTAATCTTTGTTATATTGTAGAGGTAGGGAAATTGTTTGAATGTTTTGCTTTAGAATTGGTTTGAATTTGTGATTTAATGATGCCAAATGACCTTGGATGATGTTGTTTTTGCATGAAAATAAGTTAGAAGTTGAAAAGGATTTCCAAGGAATGAAAATCCTCGTTGTCCAAAATTGTAGCTATAAAAGAGGGGCTATTGTGATTGTTGATTTTGAGCCTTAAAACAAAATAATTTGGAGTTGGTTTCTTCATAAAAGTTGTATATCCATGTTTTAGCCTTTCATAGAGATAAATCACTCTCAAAACTGAGTTTTACAGCTTTAGTTAGGATTAAGACACTAGATAGTGTTCTGTGTTGGTTAAGCTAAATTGATTGGAATTAGATAATTTTTAATCTTTGCTTGGAATTACTGTTGAGTGATGGTTTTGATAACAAAATTATAAGAATGAATATAAACATGAAAATGAGTAAGAGTATGAGATCTTAAAGAAAATTCCTTGTGATTGGTTTGAGAATACTAGTTAAATGAGAATTAAATGAAGATGTGATGTTGGTTGTATTGTTGATAAAAAATTGAATCCCTGGTGGTATAGGGGAAGCTGTGGGGATTGGACAATTGCATGGAGTGACAACACGTGCACCTATTTTAGGTAGGTGATTCATCACCTTATTTTGTAATTATTAGTTTTTCTTAAATATTTGTGTTGTGTGTTTAATTGATGTTAAAAGAATGAAACAAATGAATACGTTGAGTGATTATTACAAATGAGAATTATTGGTGATTTAAGATAAATTACCGAAATTATTTGGTTAACAAAAGAGGTTAGCCGGGTGCTGGGTAATTCGTATGGAATTACCGGATTGATTGTGGCAACCAAGATGGGTTAGCTAGATTTCTTGGGTAATTAAGGATTTTACCAAGTTTATTGGTTAACAAGGAAGTTAACTGGATATGGGGTAATTCGTATGGAATTACCAGATTGATTGGCTAACAAAAGAGGTTAGCCAGATGTTAGGTAATTCGTATAGAATTATCGGATTGACTTTGGCAACCAAGATGGGGTAGCCAGATTTCTTAGGTAATTAAGAAAATTACTGGGTTTATTGGTTAACAAGGAAGTTAACTGGATATGGGGTAATTTGTATGGAATTACCGGATTAATTGGCTAACAAAAGAGGTTAGCCGGATGTTGGGTAATTTGTATGGAATTACTGGATTAATTGGCTAACAAAAGAGGTTAGCCGAATGTCATGTGGAATTACCGGATTAATTGGCTAACAAAAGAGGTTAGCCGGATGCTAGGTAATTCGTATGGAATTACTGGATTGACTTTGACAACCAAGATGGGGTAGCCATTTTCTTGGGTAATTAAGAAAATTACCAGATTTATTGGTTAGCAAGGAAGTTAACTGGATATGGGATAATTCATATGGAATTACCGGATTAATTGGCTAACAAAAGAGGTTAGCCGGATGCTAGGTAATTCGTATGGAATTACCGGATTGACTTTGACAACCAAGATGGGGTAGCTAGATTTCTTGGGTAATTAAGAAAATTACCAGGTTTATTGGTTAACAAGGAAGTTAACTAGATATGGGGTAATTCATATGGAATTACAGGATTGTTTGACTAACAAAAGAAGTTAGCTGGAGGCTGGGTAATTCGTATGGAATTACCACATGTACTGGTAACTAAGAAAGGTTAACCAAATGTGTGGGTAATTATATGAAATTACCAGAATTATTGGCAATTGAGATGAGTTAGCCGGATAGTTAAGTTTTGAAAAGATTATGTGAATTAATTGATTGAAGTTACAAGTAGTAAATTCTAAATGTTATGAGTAAATTAATTAATGTGGTTATTGGGTAGACACAATGATTTGGAGATTGAAGGGGAATTGATAGATAATTGATTACCATAGTGTTGGTGGCTAAGGATACATTACAGTGATACTTAACACCATAATGATAGTGGCTAAGGGCATAAATTGATACTTGGCACTGTGATGAGGGTGACCAAGGTTATGTGAAGGATGCTTAGTGACCATAGTGTCGATAACTAAGATTTTGTGCAAATGATACTTGGCAACCGTGGTTA
>Ga0325402_1007532_pt1 | contig 10334 bp, 3 predicted proteins | sample PopdelMetagenome_22_FD_207212 | JGI IMG/M metagenome (GOLD analysis project Ga0325402, IMG submission 207212) | Populus deltoides microbial communities from Bellville, Georgia, United States - Xylem-PdKOR-R3 | ecosystem: Host-associated > Plants > Phyllosphere > Stem > Wood/Secondary xylem... | reverse complement strand
ATATATATATATATATATATATATATATTTTAAAATTATTTTATAACCTCAATTTCAAAAGCATTCTTAACCAAACACATTAACTATTTTTTTTTAACCTCAATTTCAACCACAGTTTTAACCAAACACCTTTTTTTTTCAAACCAACCTCAACCAAAAGTACTTTTTATAAAACAACTTTTTTCAAACCACAACCACAACAGCTACCGCAATACCAAACACTCTCTTAATGAAAAGTATGTATTTTTTGCTTTTTAGAAGATGTGAGATGTGCTTTAAAAGAGTTATATTTTTAAAAAAAAGTCATCACACCTCCTACTCAAACACACCTTTTAGAAATCGATGACCGTAACATAATAACATTGTAAAAAGTAAATTCAAATAAAATAATCATGTAGAAATTAAAGATTAAATTTTGTGAGTTAACTCGAAATAACTAAATTATTTTTTTATTTTTATCTTTTAATAGTAGGTTGATTAAGAATTAATTTTTATAATTTTTTATAATTTACTTTTTATAAGGTTATTATTATCTCTTAATACTACTTTTTTTCCTTCTCATTTCTCTGGGTTTTTTTTATTTAATTCATTTTCTTTTTAATTTTAGCTTTTAACATATAGTTGGATGAAAATTGAGTTTCCTGATTTTTTTTTCTATTAAATTATCATGGTCTCACAACCTAGGTTATAAATTTATTGGGTCAACCTAGATTGAATCGAGTTATTTTTTTCTTTTACGATTTCTTCATTCAACAATGAGTTAGTTTAGAGCTAAGCTTTGTAATTTTTTTATTTACTTTCTATAAGATAATCTCGTTCTCTTGATTTGGGTCGCGAGTTTAGTTTGTTGAGAATTGGACTTCATGTTTTTATTTATTTATTTATTTATTAAGTTATATTAGTCTCATGAATTGGGTTGTGGTTTGCCGGGTTAACTCGAGATTACTCGAGATTACTCAAATTATTTTTTCTTTTTTTTAATTGTTTATTTTTTGATTTTGTCCTTCAACAATAGATTGGTTTAAAGATGAGCTTCATGTTTTTTTTTCTTTAGAGTAATCATGTTCTTATGATTTGGATCACGAGTGTAGCTGGTTGAAAATTATAATTTATGATTTTTTTTATTCGCTTTCCATTAAGTTATCACAATTTCATGATTTTTTTTTCCTTTAAGGCCATGCATTTTGGTCTATGTATCTCAACCCTAAATAAAGCCACTTATCTTTATGGTATGCATGTCATTTTATCACCAATTTACCTATAAAGTTGTGACAATCATGTTGGAATCGTTTTAAGCTTAGTTAATGACCCTTATGACAAGATCATTTTTTTTAAATAAAACACTACCATTCATTAGAAGCTATCAACTCAAATGATTGCCATATGCCTTATTAGTATCTAAAAAGTAGATATGGTTGATAGATGTAAATATGCATCCATGAAACACAAGGTAACTATAAACACTCTTCTTACATTCTTAGTCTTGTTTTTCTTCATAACTCTATGTAAAAATACCTATAAAAGCTCAATATAAAATGTAGTCTTTAAGGTTTTATTTCCCTCACAATCTTACTATTGTAAGTATTAGAAGGGTCCCTAAACAACATAACAAACATTTTCTACAGGTGTTTGCGAGCCTCTAGAAGTATCTTTTTACTTCAATCATACAACATGATTTTCTTCATTGATAGGCTTAGATCCATGAGGTTTACTACAACTTGTCAGTATCTAGAAAATATCACATATCATTGCATCAAATCTTCACATAATATTTCATCAAAAACATGCCTCACTTCATTGATTGGTGTATATTTTCCATACAAATCAACTAGAGTACTGATAAAACAATTGAACTCAAAACCCAATTTCACTATAAAACAAAGCAATTCTCTACCAATCTTAACATCATTTAACTCAAGAAATGTGAAGCAACTTGTTAAGAGTTATCACATCATAACCTATCTTATCAAACAACTTTTTTATAAAATAAAAAAAGACCATGTAGATACTTAACTCATAATCATTACGCTTGTAATCTATAAGCTAGTAAATAAAGTATTCCACATTATTTCTCCCAAGCATTTCATCAAATAATCTATGTGTATCATTAATCTCTTTGCATTTCATATAAATATTCAAGATGATTTTGGAAATATGATACATTATAAAATCTTAAATTTATAATTTATGAATGCAATCATTTTACTTCGTAAATAAAACCCATTTTGATAATGAATTTTAGGACTTTGGAGTAGATATAATGGGCTGAGTGAGAATCAAATAAGTGGGTTGACTCATGAATGATTGTTAACGATTTGAGTCAATTAGGAAAAACAAAAATGAGTTGTTATCTTTTATGACATATTTAGCTTATAAGAGAATGGAATGGTGGGATCAATAATTGACATTCAAAAATAGACGGTGGAAATGGAAAGACTTTTAACATTTTTTTACAAATTATTAATAATATATTTTAATTAAAATCTATTTTTTTTTTGAAAAATAAAAGATCTAAAAGGTTACAAACAAAGACTAAATGTTCAGGCCTAAGAGGTTGAGCCTATGCACACTAGCCCAATGGAAAGAAAGACAACCTTCCTTGCTTGGCCTTTTTTTTTTTATTTAAAGGTAAATGACATGTTTATATTGGTAGTATGATACATCGTCTATAAGTTTAGATTCCAGTCACCACCAATGGATGGGAAGTTCTCAGTCCAAGTTTTGGAACCCCATAAAACTATTTTCAACCCTTTCATCCGAAAATACATAATAGGCATTCTAAAAATCATATTAAACCTATGTCTAACATCAAAACATTCTTCAATCAATTTAAAAAACCAAAATTGAATAAAATGAAAAGATATCTCAAACTCCAATCTACTTTTACTAGCGAGATAAAAACTCTAAAACATCTTAATGACACTCTTCTCAACAAGATGAATTTATTAACACCAAAATCATCCTTTTGTTATTCTTGAAATGGGACAAACCGGCCTCTCTTTAACCCTTTCTTTTCCAATAACTTTCTCTATCTTTTGTCAAACACAAAGATTAAAATGTTAAACAAATAAAGTTTAAGGTCAAACACACATTACAAAAATATAAAGGATCAAACATATACAGGTTCAATCTTTATGGATCAAAGAGATTTATAGTATTATTTTTTATACTATAAATTTAAGTTAGATTCCATTAAATTGAGCTCTAATTATGTTTTGATTTTTTATCAAACATTTTGAACTCATAAGAATATACAAAGAAAAGAAAATCTGAACAAAAAAAAACCAATATAACATGTAATGATTAAATTGAGAAATAACAAAGTGCAATGATCAAAATGAAAAAAAAAACATTATTCACCGAATAGTTCCATCCACAATGCAAATGTATGGTAATATATAGTACAAAAATTTACCAAATAGTTCCATCCACAATGCAAATGCATAATAATATATAGTACAAAAACAATATTTATTGTATAACAAGTTTGAGTTGCAATTAAGATGTTGCGGTAGTATGACTTTTGGATCAATAAACCACAACCTCTATATAATCACTAGATAGGTGAAAAACAAAAGTTTTAAAAGCACTTACGAGGGAGGTGAATTAGGAGCTTAATTTAAGATTTAATATCTTAATTTTTTTTATTCTTTAACCCCTCAAAATGCCAAAACTAAGGTTCAATATTCTTTTTTTGTATGCTAAAATTTTTCCTTGATATATATCCTATACTTTGTTGAAATAACCAATCATACATATGTATAATTATTCAATGTATAGGTGCATAAAGTAATAAAGATAGTGAGTGAGAGAGACACATCAAATTTATGATGGTTTGATCAATCTTGCCTACTCCACTAATTGAGTCATTGTTCAATTATTCACTAATCACTCATGATCTACTTGTGAGTGAGACTTTACCAATAATCTAATTTTTTTATGAGTTTAAGAGTAAAAAACCCTGCACTCATGATCTTTTTTAAGACATAAGATCTTAACATTTCAATATCTCACAACTAAGATTTTTTCAAGTGGTTTTATTGTCACTTACACTTTCATAATGGATAATATCTCACAAATATTTATCACACCTCATACTAATAAGAAGATTACAATGAATTAAACTCAAGTTTTTATAAAAAGTAATCAATAACACACGCGCCAACTATTCTGCACTACATGTGTACTCTAACCTATTATATTTGTTTTGTAAACCCCCGGTTAAAAAAAAACATTTAAACCAGAAATGATACATGTCAATTTGAAATATAAATGGAATATTTCTAAGTAATTAGAAATAAAACTTTAGGGAGAAAGATGTTTATGTTCAATAATTTAAAAGGGGGTCGAGACCGAGTATCGAGTTAAATGAAAAATACTAAACTAGACATAAGAGCATTATGGTAAATAAGAATATCCTAACCTATAAATACATGTTTTTTTCTTCTCCTTATAACCGACAACGAGAATAGAGAGAGGGGGGGAGATAAGGGTTTTGATTTTCTTTCTTTAAATCCTTAAGAAAAACACAAAAAATAAGTTAAATTAAAGTGGTTAAGAGAGTTTTTGATGGATTAAGAGGAGGGATTCAAGCTTTTCTAGAGTTTTTATGCTTGGAAAGAGAAAGTTGAAATTAGAAAGAGAAGGAGAAAAAAAAGGTGAAGAAAAATGGTTTTTCTTTGCAAATTTCTTCTTGAATTCTTGTTAGTAAGAGGCAAGAATTACTCTTACATTGATTAATTATGATGCTCATGCGTTTTGGAACTTGGCATGTTGTGATTTAGTGATGAAAAATTGAGTTGAACGTGTTAGGTTGTTTTAATTGATGATTTTGCTTTAGAAAAGAGCTCTAGGTATAAAAAAGATCGGGTCAAGTGGAATTAACACAAAATTGAAGAAAAACTGATGCCTTATTTACATGGAAGTTTCAAGGTTAGTGAATTAACTGATGTTTACTCATATTTTTTTCGTTGTTTTTTTTTTAATTTTATCCTTCAACATTAGATTGTTCGATAATTGAGATTTGTGATTCTATTCACTTTGCTTTCAAACATGGTTGCTCTAGTATCATAACTATATCAAAGATTTTGCATCTTAATCTAAGTGGGCTTATATCAAGGTTTTTTTTTTTTTACTTTTTTTAATTATATTTTTTCTTGATTTTTATTTTGCAACATTTTATTTGCTAAAGGTTGAGTTTCTGCCTTTTCCTTTTATTTTATATGGAGTTATTATATTTTCATTTGATTTATTTGGAATTAGTCTTCAAACCTCTTTTCCTGCTTTTCTTTTTATGAGATTATCTCAATCTTATGTTCATGGTCACAAAATCTGCGAGTTAACTTGGTTCAACTAAGGGGTTTTTTTTGTTTTTTTTTAAATTTTTTTTTAGTTTCACCCTTTAACATTAGATTTTTTTATACTCCGGATGGACTCAAATCAGGTTTTTTAATTTATTTTTGTTATTATTTTTTATTAGTTTATTTATTGTTGTTGTAATTTTTATTTAAATTATTAATTGAGCTAATGACTTGAATTTTTTTTAAAAAAATTCTTAATATTTTTATGTTGAATTTTTTAACTAACACATGTAATACATGCAATAGATCCAGTTAATGCTAAACCATTTAATAATTATCAAGTTGTAGTAATTTTCACAAGTTGACTCGTAAAATTATATATTTTTATGAGTTAATTTATGCTAACCGTGCTAATTCACTCCAAAAACTTAAAAATTAAAGAAATTAAATTAAAATTAGATAAAATCAATAAAAACAGGTGAAATAGGATAAAATTGGATAAAATAACGAGTTTAAAACCGGTTTTACGATTTCAACAAAATAAAACATATATAGCAGTATTCTAGCCCTCCACATCAGCATCAGCCAATAGCCACACACCACATACAACATTTACCCTAATCTCTTTCTCTCAGTCTCAGGCTCTCTCAACAATTAACCAGCTACTGTGAGATCGGCGGCTTCCTCTTCATCAACAACACTCTCTTTTTTTTTCCCCATTATCAACGACTTTTCTAAGTAATGCAAGTTGTCAAGTTTTACTCATCTGAAGCAATCAACATCATATTCACCTGCTTCTTAATTGAAACAGGAAATAAGGGAACTGCGAGCTTTGGGTGTGGAGAGCAACATTATTGGTTACAACTCGAGCACTGCTGAGGCTCCTGATCAACAGCAAACTTTCATGGAAGCAGGTCTAAATGGCTGGTTTCAAAAGCCTATGACTTTTGAGATAATAACTCCATTTCTTTCTAATCTCACAAACATTAACTGATCTAGATTATCATGAAGAGAGATCTGCCAGTCGATCCATGAGCTTTATGCATTTACTTTTGTTGTTGTTATCTGAGCTTTTATGCATCCCAGTTGTTATCTACGGACTAATTCAACATTCTACTTAGTTTGTCCTCATGAAAATTTATCAGTTATTTTGTGTCTTTTCCAGAGGAAAGAAAAATTGTCATAAATGCTTGAAGAAAAAATAGATTTTGTTGCTGCAATGTCAAAAAGTTTACATTCTGTGTATACCAGGGAGTCAGGGACCATATTCCAAGTTCTTGGTTTAGGCCATTTGAAAACTTGCTGGTGATTTTTTTAGGAGAAGGTGGAGATCCAATAAAAGTTAAATTCTGGTTGAAGTTTGAAAATGGGAAGAAACTTAGATATGTGGAATGTAAATTGTGAGAGAATAGAGAGCGTAAAAACAGAAAAGTAATATAATTTTTTATATTTCAAATCATCAAGCAAAATTTAAATCTCCAGAAGTTTTAAGTGTTAGCTAGTGAAAATTTATGGATATGAATAATTATATTGAATTTTTAAATTATATATTTATTTTTATTTGAATTATATATTTTTAAGTATTTGAATTATGTATGAATTTTTATTTAAATTATTTATTTTAAAATAATTAAATTACATATAGAAAAAAAATTAATTTATGATTTTACGATTTATTTTTATAATCCAAGTTTATATTACATTTTTTATCCCATGTCAAAAATGTTTTTTTTTTTGACAACGTAACTGCATTAATTAATTAGGCCACTCGACTCGACTCAACTCAGACTCAAAAGGGATAATGAGTCTGTATCATCAAAATGAGTGGAGTGCGCAGTGAGGAAAGCAGCAACTGAAAAAAGTATAAAGCAACAAAGACAAAATTACAAAAAGCAGAGTCACTCCTCCCCTCCCCTCCCTTCCCTGTCCTTCCCTTTCTTCTCACGGAATCGTATTTTGCTTCGGCGTCTCTCTTCAGGTAAGCTTCATCCTTCACATCTTTTAGTACTGATAGACTCTCCTTCTCCCTCTCCTTTTTTTTTTCGTAACTTTTTAAATTACAGTTTTCTTTCTAATATACGCATCTCTGTGACCTTTCAAATTAGGGTTTATCTCCTCTCTTTGCCCATTTGGGTTCCGAATTTGACGCATGATAGTGTCTGCTAATAACTTATGTAGTATTAGTTTTTGTGATTTTTAAGGTGATGATATTAGTGACACGTATAAACTATACTGTTCTTTTGATGGGAAATAACAGGAAGCTTAGCTATGCCAGAACCATTGGTACCATTTATTGAATAACAGAAACAAGATTGCAGGGAATGGGAGGTTGCTGTTGTTCTTCAAGGAAACCTCATTTAAACGGAACGCCCGTGTATTATTATGTTAGTAATATTTACTTTATCCTTACTCTCTACGTATATGTATATGATATCTGCCGGTCATGTTTGTTCTAGTAGATTTTGGTTGACATTAATGTTGTGTCATTGTGGTTTCTTGCTTCTGTTGAAGTGGATGTGGGTTCTTGCAGGGCGAAAGTTGTGCTTTTCGGAATTGTGGATAGGATTCGGAACTAGCTAGAGTTTTAGGATCTCTCTTTGAGGTTTAAACCTGGGTGGGGTTGTTATCATACAAGATGGCGTTTTTGGTTTTCCCCATTTGCTACAGTTTATCCTCATATAAATGTACTGCTATAGAGATAGTTTTGAAGTGGAGCTGGGGTTATTTAATGGCTGTTACACCTGTGAAATGTTACACTTTGGTGTTCAATCAGTTTGGATTGGGAAAGGAAAGGCTATTCTTGAGAATGTTTTATGCGATAATGGGAGAATTTTAGGGTCAACGTTGCACATATAGGGCACAGAACATGTTATAACTCAGTTGTTTTAGCCATGAATATAAGCTTAAAAACATGCCTCTAATTTTAGCTTTCTAATTCTTGCACTATTTCACAATCCGTTCCTTGAATGACAGCAAGTCAAATAGAGAAAAACCTTGATGCTGTTCAAAAGTGCCATTTGATTGATTGATTTTTGTGAATGATTGCTTAATTGAATTGTAATCTATAGGTTTGAGGGAGCTTTATTGTTGAGATTCTGTAAGAGAAATGATGTAAGATGCAATTATAAATAATTCTTAGAACAGACTGATACTCAAAGTTTGTATTCTGCACTTTTTGTCTACTCCATTCTACAATGACAGCCTAAAACTACTACCACTTCAAGCAAAATATCTTGAAAATGGGCTCATATAGGTTCTTTTGGCTAACAAAATATCATCTTGAAATTTATAACATCCTTGTGCAGTGTCCGCCAGCTTTGGAAGAGCATGTCTCCTTAACATCTCACAATGTTGCAGCCTCTGCATTCACTGCAGGTCTCCTTGTTGAATTGAATTTGAATACATCAACGCCTGATACTTTCCGCCCCCCTCCTGTGCCTCTGCCATATGATGTGGTTTTGGGATGTCCACAATCACCAGATTCTAAGTCTGTTAGGGAAATCATTAGTCGCAGTAGTTTTGAAACTTTGGCAACATGTGAAGATCTTGAAGAATTGGACTGCAAAACTCATGCTAGTTCATTTCTTTTCTCCCCAAGGAAGTCAGACGTGACAAAATTCCATGAACCTGTTGCATCAGCAACAGAAGAAGATGCTTGTCCGATATGCCTTGAAGGTGTGGTGGTGCCTTTTCTCATAGGAGATAAATGCTGTTTTCAATTTATGTTTTTACAGTTTTTCTGGATAAAGAGAAGTAAATCAAGGTCGTTCCTGAATTGATGTGTAGTTGTCCAAAAGTAACTAGTCAGCTTTGTCTGCTTGCATTTGCAGAGTATGACTTGGAGAATCCAAAACACATCACGAAATGCGAACATCATTTTCACCTTTCCTGCATTCTGGAGTGGATGGAAAGGAGTGACATCTGCCCCATATGTGACCAGGTTTGCCTCTTGTAAAATGACCTTATGTGCTGTCAGTGGATGATCTTAGTGCTCTCTTATTACCTATGAGATGATTGATGTAATCTGGAATTCCTTTTAAATAGCCGCTTTGTTATCCCCTTGAGGAATATGCTATTTAGTTGGTTGTTTCACATAAAAGATAGAAGCAAATATGAGGGAAAAAATTTACTCTTCATGCTTTTGTGGAATGACTCTACTACTCGCTATTGACTCATGGTTTTTTTATACATTTATTTGCACTCTGCTTTTTTATGTTACAGGAAGTAATAATTGACCACACCTACAATTAGTTGCTGTCTAATGCTTTTTGAGATGGAGGTTTTTTTGCTGTTTCAGTTAACAGCTTGCCAACTTTAGTGGGCTGCGGATGGTGTCAATTCTGTCTCACTGCTGGTTGGTACAGTGCCCACAGGTTCATTTTTAATTTGGTCTTGCTTGGTTTGAAGGGTCAAATTATCATTTTGTTTGGCTCCTCTTGAGAAGTTCAGTGGTAGTAAAGGAATGAACTTTTAGGACTATATGGAAACAGGTTTTCTTCTGTTTGTGCCTCTATATCCATGTTAATACCTCGGTTGCTAGTTATGAAATGGATCTGCAGATAAAACTACATGGTTGTTGGAGGGAGTACATGCAAACCATGTACCTTCAAGTTAAAAAGCAAATGGTCAGTGCTGTCTTCCATGTTGTTTTAGCATACTATATTTCTCTTTCTTTTGCATATTCTTTTCTATTTGCTTGTTGTATGCTGTGTATAGTCGTTCTTTTAAATTGCGTCTGTTAGTTTCTGGATGAATTCAGCATCTAGGAGTCGTTGAATGTATGGAAAGCGCATTGAACAATGAAAAGGTATACTGTGTCAATTCAGATTGACATGGCATTAGATGCATGCCTACTGTTTAATTTTAAGAAAAAATCTTGTATCATCCCCTAAGATGCTTGCTTCTGCATATCAATTCCTTGTATCTTTCAATTGCCTGATCACAGATTTATAAGCTCCTCCCATTCCTTGTAACTGGTATTATATAAGAATTGTAATACCTTTTCTATCTACGATCTTCTTTGGGAAACTAAGT
>Ga0325402_1007530_pt1 | contig 10335 bp, 9 predicted proteins | sample PopdelMetagenome_22_FD_207212 | JGI IMG/M metagenome (GOLD analysis project Ga0325402, IMG submission 207212) | Populus deltoides microbial communities from Bellville, Georgia, United States - Xylem-PdKOR-R3 | ecosystem: Host-associated > Plants > Phyllosphere > Stem > Wood/Secondary xylem... | reverse complement strand
TTGTGTAGTAGAAAGCAACAGTTGAATGCACCCTTGTTGTATTGACTAGCTTGTTTAATTAGATATCCCAAATGTTTCTAGATTTCTCCACTAGATCCTACCCACACATAAAAGTTATGTTTTCCAGATAATTCTGTCTAATCTATAATTCATAAAAAGTTATGGTTGCCAACAGAAAGACAAGAATAGAACTAGGATTAAACAATGTTGCCAAAGCGCCAGGCACCCTAAGGTGTCAAGGTTGTCAAATGCAAGCGCCAGACGCGCGCCTGAATAAAACAAGGCAAAATATATGTATATGTATAATATTATAATATATAAATCATAAATATATATGTTAAAAATTAAGATCGGAAAATCAAAGTGAAACTCAAAATATTTTAACATAGTTATAAAAAGTTATTTTATTCATCTTTAAAAATAAAATAAGACAATTTAAAAAAGCAAGTAGATCAAAATAGTTAAATTTAAAATGCTAAAGTTTGGAATAAACTAAGTTGATTAAAAAAAAGGAATAAACTGAAAGTTTCAAAAACAGTAAACACGACAAGAAAAAAATAATTAAGTGTGAAGTTTGAAATTGAAGTTTCAAAAACAATAAACAAGAAAAAAAATCAACTGTGAAGTTTGATAAATGATGAACTTGAGATTTGAGAAAATGTTCTTTTATAAAAAAAAAGAGTAAATTTTTTATAACATAACACATGGATAGTTAAAGAGAGAAGACAATAGGTACAGAAGAAATAAGATATGCCATATCAATTTCCTTTTTTCTTTTACTTTTATTCAATGGTAATATTTATTGATATCGTTATCTTATTTGTATTAAAGTTAGTACTCAATTACTTGATTTGTTTCTTTTATTATTATTATTATTATATCAAATTATTACACATTAAAAAAACAAAAAGAGCTCAGTGTTCCATTGTGAAGGGCCTCACATTTCACTGTGGGATTTGCACAGTGAAATGACCATTTTACCCTTCATAGTGAAACATATAACTTGCTTTCAAAGGAAAAATCCTCTTTTCAACAAGATCAATTTGTCATCCCAAGCTTGGATGGGGGTGGAATAGTCTTTTTACTTTTTATTTGCATAATATAATGTCTAAAATACCCTTAAAAGATAAATTTTTGTAACTTTTGGTCAGTGTATTTTAAGTTTTTCCATTTCAAAAGCACAGTGTAATTACTAAAGTGCTCTTGAAAGAGACCACATAAGTGATGAAGAAAAAAAAAAAAATAAATGAAGAAGAAACAAACAAACTAAAAGATGTAACTCATTCTTTGGAAAAATGGGGCTGCCAAATGTGCCTCTAGCCAGTGTTGTCAAAGGAAAACATGCTGAAGCACCACCTGCATGCCTAAGCACTCACTTGAATCAAACAAGGTGTTATGCTATAAATCCAAATAAAATATATGTATAATATTATAATATATAAATCACAAATATACATGTTAAAAATTAAGATTGGAAAATCGTGAAACTCAAAATATTTTAACATAGTCATAAAAGGTTATATTATTCACTCTTAAAAACAAAGTAAGACAATTTAAAAGAGCAAGTAAATTAAACTAGTTAAACATAAAATGCTAAACTTTGGAATAAACTAAGTTGATTATAAAAAAGAAGAAGAAGAATACACCAAAGTTTCAGAAACAATAAACACGGCAAGAAAACAAAATCAATTGTGAAGTTTGATAAGTGATGAATTTGAGATTTTAAAAAAATGTTCTTTTATTAAAAAAAAAAAAAAAACTACAATTTTCGGCAGCATAACAGATGGATATATAAAGAGAACATATATTTTGACTAGTCACTTGGTGCTTGCACTCCTGGTGAGTGTCACCTTGAAAATTAAAAGGCGATGGTTTCTCCTCGCCTTGCCTGGAGTGCATAAGCAAGTGCTTTAGCCCCTCTTGACAACCTGTCAAATGTCCAAAGCACTGCGCCTGAATAAAACAAGGTGCTATGCTATAAATTCACAAATATATATGTTATAAAATAAGATTAGAAAATCAAAGTGAAACTTGAAATATTTTAACATAGTAATAAAAAGTACTACTATTCACCCTTAAAAACAAAATAAGACAATTTAAAAGAGTAAGTAGATTAAAATAGTTAAACTTACATATTATCATTATTAATCTTTCAACACATCATCATCTATCCTTTCATCTCCTTCACTTGAGTTGCCTATATGCCCCATTTCAAAATTATCATTTGAATCATTTTCTCTTAAACTATAATGCACTTCTTTAGAATTATAACTTGATCCCACTTCATGTCTAGATTTTGAACTTGATGGTCCTCCTACGCTTCTCAACTTTGTTTCCTGCCTAATGTTTTTTCTAGGTTCTTCAGCTCTAGTTGCCCTTGCCACGTCACTAAAGGCTAAAGTGTCATCATCAAACACGAATTCGTCCATTTTGATGATATTGTTTCTTTTTTAACCCTACCCTTTACTTTTACAATTATACCCTTTAATTATTTTTGGTGGTTTATAAAAAGAATATGGACAAATAGGTTAAAACACATATCAATTTTGACCAGGTGCTGAAACAAGCACCTAGTGCTTGCATTCCAAGTGAGTGCCTATGCAACACCTAGATAAAATGCCTCATCTGAAAAAAATAAAAGGCGCTAGGTCTCCCCTTTTCTCGCCTGGAGCGCCTAGGCGAGTGAGCACCTCTTGACATGATGGAATTAAAAAGTGAAATACCAATAAAGTCAAGAAAATCTACCCATCAACTATTAAAAGAAATCAAGTATTAGTGGGAAACAAGGAGAGAATTAAGGACATTGTTGTTGTTGGCGGCGGCGGCGGCGACTTCACGGGGTTCAAGAAACAGTTCATCGCCACTTCATTTTGGTTCTACTTTGGCTCCATTGTTTTTGTGGTTGCAAAGTGTTTTTGCAAAAAAATGAATTTTTTTTTTCAAATTAATTTTTTGATGTTTTTATATTGTTTAAATATGTTGATGTCAAAAATAATTTTTTTTTTTAAAAAATTATTTTTATATATTTCCAAGCGAATAGCATTTTGAAAACCAACCATTACCATAATACCAAATAGGCTCTTCATTCACTATTAATAGACACCCTCATACAGTCCCCAGCCGGTCAACAGTTGCAAGCCAATGCTTTTTAGAAAGTCTAGGCAGTCTATCCATTCAAATTAGTGCCTTTGCGTGTGTGAATGTGAGCAGGAAGTCCACTCAGTCCAAGCCCCTTTCTGGCTTGTTTTTTCTATGACTAATTTACTGTTATTATGTAGTCAAAATTGTTTTTCTAGTATCAAGAAAGTCCTAACATCACTTTGGTGCATTACTCCGCAGCAAGTTATCATTTTTTCAGATAATGAAACTTCTTGTATTTCTCATCTGTCAGCAAGGATTAAAGACCCTATTTTTGTGAGATTTTTTTTTTAAAAATCATCTGTCTTTGGTGAACACAATTCATTGTGAATGTTCTTTTTTTTTTTTTCCATTTGCAGTATCGATTTTCTTTTGATAGTTCATTTCACTATTTCTAGGATTTAGAATAGCTACAATGCTTTCTTTTTTCTACCATTGATGGAAAGCATAATTCTTAGCTGTTCTTGTAGACAGAGTATTGTCTGCATTTTTCAAATACATTTCTAGTGTGTTTTTTTTCCTGTGGCACACACTCTTTACCTTCCTCCTTGTCTCTTTTGTCACTCCCAATAATGCACTCAACTTGATTATCATTAAAAATCATGAAATTTTATTTCTCTTTTACTCATTGCCATTATATTGTGCCATTTTTTTCATAGAAAATGCAAGTCTTGTTTTAAATGACCTCAATATTTTTCTCCTTGGTTTTTCAGTAAAAGTTGGAAGTTTTTTGGTTTGCTTGGAAGCACTTCATCGCAACTATGTCTACCTCATTTGCTGTCTCCTTCTCCTTTTCTTGTTTGTTTGTTTTGTCTTACTATTGTTATTTAAAAAAAAAAAATTGGATCTGCTGGAATAAGCATGCATTATATGGTAATGACCTGGTTACTAAAAGTAACTAGTAATTTAGGAGACAACATGAAAAAATTTGCAGTGTTTTCTGTTCATGATGTTATTGATCAATCACCTATATTGGGATAGTCTTCCTCCAATATTTCACTTATTCAGGGATAAAAAATGTAATGTGATTAGACATGTAGAGAAAGAAATGATGACCATTTTCTCATTCTGCAGACTGCTGAATTATGGCAGCATTTTACCTGCTCCCCCTTTGCCTTTTTCCCTAAATCTCCTGTGGATGAAATTAATTTCTTGGTGATGGTGCTGCAGGTTCAGGTTGAGGATCCCCCAGTGTACAGAGTAGAAACAAAGTTGGGAAAGGGTGGCTTTGGTCAAGTGTATGTTGGTCGACGTGTTTCTGCTGTAAATAAAAATGAGAAAGCTGGTGCAGGAGCTGTAGAGGTATACCTGGGTTTTTTCTTAATACATATATGTCTGAATGATTTGAGTGTGATCTGATAATTCATCTCACTCTTTTATACCATCACCTTTGAACTTTGGATTTTAGGTGGCACTAAAATTCGAGCATAAGAGTAGTAAAGGATGTAATTATAGACCACCTAACGAGTGGCAAGTTTATGAGTGAGTATTTGATTATATCTTTCATGCTTTCTTTTGACTTGCATATTCCTCTTCTTCTTTTTTTCAGCAGAATAATATGAATCCATTGCTTTTTGTCCCTTGCACAGTACTCTTGGTGGCAGTCATGGTGTACCACTAGTACACTATAAGGGTCGGCAAGGTGACTATTATGTCATGGTATGCTATTGTTGGCTTTTGTTGCTGGTTCTAGACTGTTGGGTCTCTATAGCTTATTTTCGCCTGGTTTTAGAATTGTTTCTAACAGAAAACTCTGATGCCATGTAGGTTATGGATATGTTGGGTCCAAGCCTGTGGGATGTTTGGAACAATAACTTTAACTCGAACTTGTGAGTTCAATTGTTCTATCTTTTCTGTTGTCTATTATTTTATCTTTTGTCCAGATCCGTGCTAAATGAAGGCCTGTTCTTATTTGCAGAATGTCCACTGAAATGGTTGCATGTATTGCCATTGAAGCCATATCCATACTGGAAAAGATGCACTCCAGAGGGTAAAAGCTTTTTGTTGCACGTCATTAATCTCTCTTTTTTAGTTTTGATAAGATGAATTGAATGGGTTTGGTCTGGTTTGTGTACTGGAAAATAAGCACTTTTAATTGTGGAACTGTTAGTTGGCTAACTATGTTATGAGTGACTAATCTCTCTATTTTTTTACTTTTATATTCTCAAATTAAAAATTTGTGATTCTCTGACTAGATTACAAAATATTTCTGCAGTTATGTCCATGGAGATGTAAAGCCTGAGAATTTTCTGCTTGGTCCTCTGGGAACTCCCAAGGAGAAAAAATTATTTCTAGTTGATCTTGGATTGGGTAATTGGAGAAACTCCATGTTCATCTTTTTACTTTAAACTGTTGATTTTTGGGGATTCTGAAACAACTGTCTTCGTTGAACTGCAATTTTCTGAATTGTTCTGGACATTCAGCTACTAGATGGCGGGATAGTTCAACTGGTTTGCATGTTGAGTATGACCAAAAGCCAGATGTTTTCAGGTTCGACTCTTGCATCATTGTTGGTTTTAAGCTTGCATTATTTTACTGTTTCTTTACATTTCCTTTATTTAATTTTTCTTGATTGCTGGCTTTGTCATTACTTGTTTGGGCAGGGGAACAGTGCGATATGCTAGTGTGCATGGCCATTTAGGGAGAACTGGTAGCAGGAGGGATGATTTGGAATCACTTGCTTACACACTTATTTTTCTTCTCCGTGGTCGCTTACCTTGGCAAGGGTACCAGGTAGGTCCTTTTTCTTAGCTGGGTAAAATGTTTGTCCCTTCTGGTTCACATGTGCAAAAACAATTAACTGAAACTTCACTTATTTTGCATATGTTATTCGCTTTCTTTTCTTTTTATAACATTATGGTGTTCTTAGGGAGAAAACAAGGGGTTTGTCGTTTGCAAGAAGAAGATGGCAACAACATCAGAGGCGCTTTGTTGCTTCTGTCCACAGCCTTTCAAACAGCTCATTGAATATGTAGTGAACTTAAAGTTTGATGAAGAACCTGATTATGCAAAATGCATTTCCCTCTTTGATGGAATTGTTGGCACAAATCCAGATTTTAGACCTCTTAACACAGAAGGTGCTCAGAAGGTGCATGGGATGTTTACACTGTGTTTTTGCTATTACTTGTTTTCTCTTAAGTTGGATATATTTATTTATGAACTTTATTTTTAATGAACTGACACTTCAAGTTTTGAATTCATGTGTTTAATTTGTACTCTTGATCTTGTGAAGCTTATTTATCAGGTTGGTCACAAGAGAGGAGGGTTGACTATGGATGAGGAAGACGAACAACTGAAGAAGAAGGTTCGTATGGGCATGCCGGCAACACAATGGATTAGTGTGTACAATGCACATAGATCAATGAAACAAAGGTATAAACTATGCCTGAAGTCATTAGCCATTACTCAGCACTTTTTTGTTGATTAGATTGGTCACTTTTTTTAGTCTGATATGCACTGTTGGTCTTTTGTTGATTCCAAATATTTTAAAGTTTAAAGCTCTCCTGCTTATTCAATATGATCTCAATTTCATGTTGTTAGGATGGAGTGATCAGATTAACTCAAATTAGATCAGTTTGAGAATTTTAACCTGCTTCTGTAGGTATCACTATAATGTGGCTGCTGCAAGGCTTGGCCAGCACATCGAAAAAGGAAACGAGGATGGCTTATTTATTAGCAGTGTAGCTTCATGTCAAAATCAATGGGCCATTATTATGGATGCTGGTGCAAATTATTCTGCACAAGTCTATGAGCTCTCACCATATTTTCTACGCAAGGTGCATGCTTATACCTTTTACCTACCTGAAGCTGTTTTCCACAGCTGATATTCTGAATTTGTTGTTGGTCTTTGGAGATAAGTTGCTCCTTGACATAACTTCTAAACAAATAAAGTAACTATTGAATTATTATGTTTGATAGTGTGAAGGAATGGATAATGGAAAACTGGGAAAAGAATTATTATATCAGTGCAATTGCTGGAGCGAACAATGGAAGCTCATTAATCGTAATGTCTAAGGGTCAGTCTAAACTGTTTGAATGATTAGTTTTTTATGTCTTCACTTGAATTTTGTCTGACTTGTATTCCTTTGGAGTTCAGGTACCAGTTATATGCAACAGTCTTATAAAATTAGCGATTCATTTCCTTTTAAATGGATTAATAAAAAATGGAAGGAGGGCTTTTATGTCACTGCAATGGCCACCTCGGGGAGTAGATGGGGAGTTGTCATGTCCCGTGGTGCAGGATTTGCAAAGCAGGTCATCTTTGATCTACAGATATTGTATCCTAATAAACTGCAGGCCTGGATAGTGAACTAAATTTTGTATTAAATTTCAGGTGGTTGAACTTGATTTCCTGTATCCTAGTGAAGGAATACATCTACGTTGGGATTCTGGATATCGTATCACAGCAACTGCAGCAACTTGGGACCAGGCGGCTTTCGTTCTGAGTTTGCCAAAAAGGAAACATACAGATGAAACACAGGAGACCCTTCGAACCTCTGCTTTTCCTAGCACGCATGTTAAGGTTGCTGTCTATCTTTGGACATAGCATCACGTTTTTCTTCGATACTGATTCATGTTTGAGGATCTAAAATTTGAGTTGGGCCTTGCAGGAGAAATGGGCAAAAAATCTATATGTTGCATCCATATGTTACGGACGAACGACATCGTGAGCTGCGTCCTGCATGTCTCCTCTCGTGGCACCATTCACTTAAGCTATGGTGCTTTTGTCAAGTGGCATTCATTTAGAATTAAGGAAATTTTGATTAGTAAATATATAGGTAGTCAGTTCTAATCAAAAGTATAGAAGCCATAGTTCGACCTTAAGTCTTCAACCCGCTAAACCAGGTGGGCGTTCTCCATTTCTGATGTCTGCAATCGAGCAAAGCTCGGAGGTATGGCGGGGCCTCAATTTACTTTGTACAGTTTTTTAATAATAGGGAATAAATATGTAGAAGTTATGTTTCTAGCTCGGAGGTATGTCAATGGGTTTTTTTTCTCAACCCATCATTAATCAATGCATTAGATGCGCATCCTGTACAATTACAGGGTTCATCGCAAGGTGCCTTGGACAACATTAATAATACGGTGTCAGACTCAAAGATGGTCCAAGTGAGAGGAGGTTGGATTATCAGCATCTTTTTTTCTCTCTCTCCTCTCTCATTCTCATTGATCAAATACCCTAGATTAAAAAAAAAAAAAAAATGAAAGTGGACAATGATATATTCTTCAAGTCACTACAAAAGTAACTACTCCCAAAGCTTGATGAGCTCATTGGAAAGGGAGAGTTGCAAAAAAAGAGAGGATTGACCACAGCGAAGACTGAAGCTGGTAGTGGATACTTGTATTGGGAAATGATATATAAACCACGGGAAAGAAAAATGGATGGTTCAAAAACCCAAGACATGCTTTATAATAAGGTGTATAAATGCCCTACCTACCACCTGATAGTGAGTGAAGACTTAAGGGAAAAATTGAACATAATGACACACCGAGAGACCAATTGAAACATAATGACACGCAATGAGAGACCAAGCATTTTAGGCTAAAAATATTGGTTTGACATAATTTTGATAAACATTAATATTATAAATAACGATATGTTAATATCCCTCTCTCTCTCTCTCTATATATATATATATATATACATTGCACATGTCCTTGTAATGATATATATACAGGTTTACAACATTTAAGAAATCATCAAACAAGTAAGGAAATGATTTGCGATGGTCAAGAACGAAAAACTTGTTGAAATAACGATATTGATTTTGCTGATCAAGAATTTGTAATAATATTTTTCCAAATAGCACTAGAATTATTTAGAACACCTTATAATACATACACAACCTAAACAAACCCAAAAGAACAAAAAAAAAAAAAAACCCAAGAAAAGACCAAAACACAAAAATAGGATAAAATCTGAACCGTACCCAAAACGATCTCATCGTTTTGGAAATGGCAAAATAGCAGCCAAAACGGTCCAACTGTTTTGAAAAATGGACAGACCGTTTCTCAAAATAGCTAGTTTGTTTCTAGAATATTTCTAGAAACTCTTGGAGTTCTTCAAAAAACTGTTTGACTGATTATAAAACGGTTTAACCAATGCTGTCAATGGGAAAAAAACTATGTCTAACGGCTAGTTTTTTTTTTAAGGCTATACATAGCCTTTTACTTTCTCAAATCAAGGGTGGAACTTCTAAGGTAAAAATCTAAGCATACTCCCTGTAAAAAAACAATAACATATAACATCATTGTTTCATTTGTAATCATTAAAAATCAAGGTTAGGTGTGAATTGGTAAAATCCTCCTAAAAAACTTAATTATTATTCCAATCAACTCTACTAAGAGAGTATATTGTGGAAAGTGTAAGTAACACTCTAAACACTTGGGAAAGTCTCATAGAGACAAAATTATGAGTGATTTAATACTTATCCTTCTACAAGTATTGGTGAAAGGTTTTCTAGTTTTTAACCTATAAAAAGATTAGGGATAGTGGTTTGATCCTAAGCTCATAAAAGGATTAGGTTTGATCTTGCACCTATAAAACTATTGTGTTGGTTCGGTCTCACCCGCTAAGATCGATATGTGATAGTGAAACTTTTGAATGAAAGTTCAAGGATAGAAGTAGGCGATTTGCGGAACCTCTATAAATCTTGATGCAATCTCTCTAAACTCTCAATCCTTAATTATCATATTTTTAATGATTATTGCTTCTGTATTTGGTTGAGTGTTTAGAATTGCATGTTATTAGGTAAAAAGATTTTAATTTATAGTTTTACCTTACATACCTAATTTTTAGGTGTTTGTGTTGCTTTAATCCTAGAACAACAATTGATATCAGAACCTAGTTCTCATTTATATAAGTTTGATTGGACTTTGAAGAGAATGACAACTACTAGTTTTAATGTTTAAAATGAAGGATTATCAACCTCTAGGCTACCTTTCATTGAAGGTAATGATTATACCTATCGGAAGCTAGGATGATTATATATCTTCAATATATTGATTATGATTTATGATTATTTATTAAAAATAGACCTCATAAGCCTACTAAGATGAAAAATGATACAATTTCTAAACCTAGAAGTGAGTATACCGACGATGATAAGAAATTGTTTTCTATGGATGCCAAAATTATGAACACTTTGTATTGTGCCTTGAGTAGAAGTGAGTTTAATAGAATATCTTGTAAAAATG
>Ga0325402_1007527_pt1 | contig 10338 bp, 6 predicted proteins | sample PopdelMetagenome_22_FD_207212 | JGI IMG/M metagenome (GOLD analysis project Ga0325402, IMG submission 207212) | Populus deltoides microbial communities from Bellville, Georgia, United States - Xylem-PdKOR-R3 | ecosystem: Host-associated > Plants > Phyllosphere > Stem > Wood/Secondary xylem... | reverse complement strand
TGACAATCCTTTTCTATTAAGCACTAAATATAAGGAAGAACTCACCAAAAAGGAAGTAATCCAGGCTTTTATTTGGCATATATTCATAAATGAGCATCTTCTCATCACCCTGAATGCTGCATCCTAACAATCGAACAAGATTCCTGTGCTGCAATTTGGCAATCAGAATAATTTCATTCTTAAACTCCTGTAAACCTTGGCCAGAGATCTTTGAAAGCCTCTTTACAGCTATTTCCTCTCCTCCAGGAAGCGTTCCCTATTAATCAATATGAAGAATACTAAGCTTTAGTACTTGAATTCAGCTTCTGTTATATTCTGATACATGTATAACATAATTACCCACCTTGTAGACGAGGCCAAATCCTCCCTGCCCAAGCTTGTTTTCTTCAGAAAAATTGTCTGTTGCAGCTGCTAAACAGTTGAAATTGAACATTGGCAAATCTGAACCATTTACTTGGCTCCCTTCTATAACAAGGTCAGCAGATCCAGAAGCATCGGTTGAGTACTCTTTACTTTTACTCAGATCATAAACTGGCAATTCACATTTTGACGACGTGCAAGCTGAGGTAGCCGCTGGCAAAACTGAAGATAAAAATTAAGAAGGTAAGATGTCATTTCTTGATCAAGACGGAAGAGATCTCCTAACCGAGAATGAAACTGAGATTCTTACCTTTGAGTCTTTTTTTGAGCATCCACAGAAGCCATATAGATATGGCTAAGAAGGCCAGTCCAGCCAAAACTATTAGTATTATCACATACGTAGGCATCCTGCTGCGACCTATACGAGAAACAAATCAGAAGATATCCAACATAAAATGTAACTTGAATAAACTGTTGCAAGATTTCATATCTTTTCTTCATCTAATTCACCTAGTCCATTATCATGACAAACCGTATTTACTAAGTAGAAACATGCCTCTGCATCTTAACCTTTTGATGATCACGTTCTGCATGTTTTGGGATTTTTTTTTTCAGAAAAAATGACGATCAGAAGAAGTAAAGAAACTTGGATTATGTGTTGCAATTTGGAGCGGTCATGAAGCCATTACAGTTTTACTAATCCCAGAAAGAACCACTTGATCAAAGACTAATTCAAAAGGCCTTTTTATTTTCAATGATGATAGCAATAAACTTGAAGTTGTAATTCTATCAAGTTCTCTATAAATTCTAATTACAAACTACTAAATCATTTCAAACAATGAAAACAACATTGGGAGAAAGTTTACCTAATTCAGAATCTGCGAGACGTACATACAGAGTGTTCCCACCTTCGACAAAATGCTGGACATCAATCAAGTCCCCATTCCATATCATGCATTGAATCTGACTGACGTGCGCATATGCCTTACATGAACAGTTATTTAGACACATTTCTCTGCAAGCATCCAAGGAGATCGACTCCACATCTGCAAAATCAGGCAACTTCGAGCCCCTTAATGTTTTGAACCCATCCTCTCCACCACTACTAGTGTTCCTCTGGCACTGTAAAGGAGACCTTCTTCCACATCCGCCTGACCAATTTCCTCGTTTCCACTGATCTGGATGCCTTGGCTCAAACCCTTCCATACATCTGCATTTTGGAGATCCTGATGAAGTACAGACTCCAAAATTGCCACAATAATTGTAATTCTCACATTCTTCAGAAGGCTGTGATTGCATTACTTGCCACGTCTTTGCACTTTCATTCCACCTTTTCTGTTCTTCAAATCCATTCCATGTTATCTGAAACCTCATCAATTCAGAACTATCTGATGGATTGTATGTTAAATAAAATTTTCCATCGCTTTCACGAGTGACCTTAAATCCATATCGGTAAGTGGTTAAAGCTGTCATATATGGAACACCTGAGAATATTAGTCCATTCCAGTGCCCACTTCTCCACCTTCTCCTCGATCGCTCCCAAATCACTATCTGTGGTGCTCCGCGAGGATCAACTCCCATGGTGAAGTTTCCTGGTGAAGGATCATTTGCAGATTTCCATGAAGTGAAGGCATGAATCTCTGCAGAACTTATAAGAACTTTCATGTGTGGCAAATAGGTGTCGGTTGGATTATTGAAGCTTTGCCAATAGGCTTTATCTGTCTCACCAATACTATCATTGCTCGAGAGAATTAGATTACCTGTTGTATCAAGCATCGCTGCTGTGTTATTAGACACTACTGAAGCATTACTTGACCAAACTGGACTTCCATTTCCATCTGTAACCAACAAATTCCCATCTTCACCTATCCTCAAGACTCCATTGCTACCGGAGATTGGTTTTTCTCTATTAGCCACCCAGATGGCAGCCTGATCCCGAATCTTGTAATACCTTATACCACAATATCTTAAACTAGAGTTTCCAGGGCTAAAGAATCCCAGTTCAAAGTTCTCATCAGCTGAAATCAAGGACTCACCATCTTTTAGTGATTGGCCTATTGTGAGTGTATTATTGGCAGCATGGCAAAAGGGAGCTAGAAACAACAAGGAATAAGAGACCGACAAGAGAAAAACGAGAACTGGGTTTATGCTCTTGCTGATCATTCTTCACAACCTCTGAGAATGAAAAGGATTCAGAGGAAATAAAGAACTAGAAAGGCAGAAAAGATGAAAAATAAACAGATTTTGTCAGAGCTTTTACATTCAAAGAAGGAGCTTCCCAAAATGGCTCGACATCTAGGTAGTGGTTTAGGTGGAAGCTGACGATAGTGTTTAGCTAGATAGGAAGACAAGTTAGACTTGAAAAGCTTCTTTGACATATAGTACTTGTAGATCCTTCAACCTTACATAAACAATGTAGCTTGATTTCAAAATTTGTTCTAATCTTTGACCCATAAATCTTTAAAATGAAATGGAGGAGAGTTTTGGTAGGTAATAGTCAATGAAAGTTCAATGCCATTGACATTAGTAGAGATTGACTTCTTATTACAAGGACACCATTTTTATTTTTTTGTTTTTGGCTACCTAATACAAATGAAAATGTGGTAAGACTATAAAACATGAGAGAACATTTTTTATTTCCCAAGTTCACATTTCTTTTTCTTCTCAGCTTTCCATCCCATCGAGAACATAGGAATTTGTGTGCAAGTTCAAATATGTTAAATTAGATGCAGTGTGTTTTTTGAAATCTTATGTTCAAAATGTTTTTTTGCTAAAAAAATTTATTAATATCGTTTGACATTGCAAAACATTTTTTTTTCATACAATCCACAGTTTAAACTACAATAATAATAAAAAAAAAAAGTGGGCAAGAAAAGGAGAAATCATAACAGGGATTGTACCTAATAAAGAAGAAATTCCTTCAGCTCCACTAAAACATTTCAAAAATTATTTGGGAAAAAGAAACGATCGTCAATAATTTAGTGCTTTAGCCATCAAAGCATAGCTGCCAGAGGCATCAAAATAGACGGTTTCTTCCTCTTCTCGGGTTCCTTCTCTAAAGTGAAGTTGCTGTAATGATCATTAAAGAACAAGAAAATGTTTCTATGGCGGCTAAGGCCTAATAATAAACTGATGGCCCTTTATTTGGACTGTAATGCATGGAAGAGAATATGTGGGTCAATCTTCATCTGTGGATGATGCTTCCTCGAAATACCTGACGTTCTTGCTTTTGCAAAAAATAAAATAAAAAAATCAACATAGCTAAAGTGGAAGATGGAAGATAAAATACACGATTCGCTGTTTAGGTAAAAATTCTCAATGAATTTACTAATTTGAATATAAATGGTCTAAAAAAATAAAAAATAAAAAAAAATATTCCAATACTTAAGAACCAATTAGAAAAGATAAAAAAAAAAAATCTAACTAGAACATACCTTAATTAAATTAAAATCAACTTATTTATTCTATAACCTAAATCAAATGTTTTTCTTTCTTTTCTAAAATACACTTGCAAGTAGATAAATATTATTTTTTTGGGAGAAAAAAATAGTCTGGTCCGCAGCTTACCAAGGCTAGTTTAATCCTAGAAGGTCTTCAACTTGAGTCCCCGGATGCAACAACGCATAGTTTAATCACAAGGCAGCTAGCTATTCAATGGATTTAAAAAGCACAACTTGAGAAGACAGTCAAATATGAGCAGCTTGTGGTCTCCAGCTTGTGGTCTCCAATATGAGCAGCATACGGTGAAACCACGAGAAAAACACACAAATTAGGTTGTCTGGCCAAATTTTTTTAAAATTGGTTCGTCTTTAAAAATAATATTAAATTAATTTTTGAATAATTTTAATAAACTCATATAAAAAAATAAAATAGAAAAATATTATTTCTAATAAAAAAACACTTTGCGTTACCGACTACGCATCTTCAAATTAAAAGAAAGATCGCTAGTCGCTATATTATATACAGAAGAGGATAAACTAGCAGATGAGGACGGCCATGGTGTGATGCAACGCGACAAGTTGTTAAAGCTACCACGTTGCCATCAATCCCAAATCCTCCATAATTTCATGTGACTATCACCTAAGCCGGGGCCGACTGTCTGTGAACTGAAGAAGAAGAAGAAGAAGAAGAAGAAGAGTATAATAAGCCATGCTTGTCTTTTCTTCTTCTTATTCTTCTAAACCACTTATCAATTTTTTGAATACCTATCAATTGAATCATTTTCTGAGGAAAAAAATGATAAATACAAAGAAAAATATTCAAGAAAATCTTATTTTTTTATAATTTAATTTTAATATGAAACTTAATGATAGGTCCCACAAACATAATAACTCAAATGTGTTCTAAAAAAATCTTATATTCTTTTATTATTATTAATGTGTATCATCATTTTCATAATAATAAAAAAAAGGTCATGAGTATTTAAGTCATATAACTAGCTAGAGAAATTTATTCATTGATAAGAAGAGGAAAACACATCAATAGCTAGTCTAGTACTAATTTCATGAGATAATTAATCTTAAGAGGGACAAATTAATTATGTCTCATTATTTGACTTTTAAGATTTACAATACTATTTATTTATTTTTATTAAATTTCTTTGAATATACTAAATTCATATAAAAAATTAGTTCTTAAAATTAATTACCTCGTGGATTAATGTTGTACAAATTAATTAACTAAAAAACATACTCTTATCGTGGAATATATATATATATATATATATATATATATATATAAACTAATGTCCCTTGATTAAGTTCTTACTCAAACTAGTTTATTTACGAAAAATATTATTATTATTATTAATTTCTTAATTACCGTCCAGACTAGTGCATCGATCCACCGGCTAAAACAAAGAGTGGTATAATCAAAATTCTGTTTTCAAGTCACCACAATCGAACCTTTGACCTACTGCCAATAATATGAATGAATGTGAAACAAAAACCAACAGGCCACAGAAATTAAAATTGTCTGCGTGATTGTTGTCCATATACTCAACATTCCATAGCCAGAACAGAGCATGGTTTCTGTAGATATGGCGAATGAACACTCACCAGTCCTATCTTCTCTATATCCTCTTCATGACTTGATCATGGCATCCACTTCAAGTCCAAAATCAGATGATTTTGGCACAGCTACCTGTATGGAATGCACCAACTATCATTTCTACTTTGGAAGGTGATTTTGGCACAGCTACCTGTATGGAATGCACCAACTATCATTTCTACTTTGGAAGATGATTTTGGCACTATTTTTTCAGTGGGTATATATACATCCCTTGCCCAAATTTCAAGCTACATTTTCCGTGTCAAATCAGTTGGAAATTTGGAAACTAAGACACTCAAAACCCTATCTAGAATTTCAAAATTGAGAAAATCTTGGTAGACACTAATGTGATGCATGCATGAGGGAGGGTTAGCGACTCCTATCACTAGTATACTATAAAGCTTGAGGCAAAAACATCTTAAGAGGTGGGAAATTTTGAACAGAATACTCAAAAGCTTGTAAAAACTTGCAAGTTCAGAAAACGTTTTGCCAAAATATAAATGTGATAAATGGGTTTGAGGGCAGGACTCTCACGAGTACAGTTCGAACATTCTGTAGAAAAGAGAGGACTAATGTGCCAGCCAAGTCTGTAGATGAGAAAAGAGTGAGGCTAATCACTCATTTGGTCCCTGCATTATGCTAGTTTGATTAAATGAGTCCCTCCAGTACTAATTTGATTTGACTGAGTCAACCGCGTTTTACCACTTAGAAGCATCATTGGTTTAACACTAATTTGTTTTTTATGCGGTTGAAATGGAGTTTCAACGCTTAGACAAATTTGTTTAGCACTAATTTGTTTTCATGTTTATGCATGACATGTGTCCATATTGACTATTGGCTTGGTCTCCAATTTGTTAAAGAAAAAAATGCTTAGAAAATGAAATTTGATTTTTTTATAATTAAAAATGATTAATGTTATAGTTCAATTTTTAAATTTTTCAAAAACAAACATATATAAAAATAATAAATAACAAAAAAAAATAAATAAAAATAATTTAAGAATTGATTTAAGACAACACAAATAAAAAATTTAAGGTATAATAAAGATTGAATTATAAATATGAAAGTCAATTGGTTAAAAATTAAAAGAATTTATAAGTTTAAACTTTGGATTAGTTAAATTAATAAAATCAGATTTTAATTGAAAAATTAAAGTTTAATCGTTAAATGTCAGAATTTCAGAGGTAAATTGAAACTAGCCATTTCCAGGACACAAACGGAGCCGTTTCATAAAACCATTCATCGCCTTCTTTTTCAGGAACCGTTTCAGCAGTAAAGGCACTAAAACCGTTTCAGTCATGGCGCACGTCTCCTTGCTGCTATCCCTCGCCCCACAATGCCTGCCGTTACCAAGCCACGACCGCATGGCATTCTCTGGCCTTATACAGAGAAAGGCCACAAACCAGAGGGGGGCAAAGAAAGAAGGACGCAAACGCCAGAAGAGAAGATCAAGGGACAGAGGACGAAAAAAAACAGAGAACTTAGACCGGAAAACCAGAGGAGGACGAAGACAGATAGAACTGGGGAGAGCATAAGACCGAGAACAAAACACACACAGACGCGAAGGAACAAACACAGGGGAGAAAAACCAGAAAACACAGAGGAACATAAAACAGAGGGAGACAGGGAATCAAGGAGAACAGACAGACGAACCACACCAGCAACAAAATCAAAAGAAAGCCAGAGAACAAGAAAGAAAGACTAGAGGAAGGGAAAGCAAGAAGAGGCTAGTCGATCAGCAACCGCACGCCTTCGCCTCTAGCCACCAGGTAAGTTCTTCCTCTTCCCCACTAAGCAAAATCATTTCATTTGTTACTGTGCAAGGTAATATAATTACCTTGTTACTGTTGCAAGCATGCGTTAATAATTCAAGCATGCTCGCAACAGTGCCCAGCCGGGTCATTGGCTTGGGCCAATGACCGGGATGGGCCGACTGGATTCAGCTCAATCCATATAGGCTGAGCTAGATCCACCAAAATTTCTTTTTGAAAAAAACTGGACCTCAGCTCTGGCCCAACTCTTTTTATTTTAGTTTTTTTTATTATGATATTTGATTAAATGAGTTTCTGTTTAATATCAGAAAATTTCAAAAAATTTATAGATTTTTTTGAATTTATTTATAGGTTTTTCGTCTTATTTTAGGAATTTCATTGTATATTTAATCTGTGAATTTTTACAGAAATGCAAATGCAGTATTCGATTCTATGCCCACAAAAACATCAAATGTCATATGGGAGACTCGTAGTTTTGAATGGTCAGCAAGAGATTCTTTGGTCATCAAATGTTTCAGCTGGAGTTAAAGACTCAAGTGCACAGCTTACGGATGATGGAAACCTTGTCTTGCTCGGTAAAAACAATGGAAATGTCATATGGGAGAGTTTTCAGCGGCCTTGTAATACACTCTTGCCAAATATGAGACTTGGTGCTAATGCAAGAACTGGCGTGTCGACAGTACTGACATCATGTATAAGCCCTTCTGATCCATCCGTCGGACGCTTCTCTGTTTCCATGGATCCCTTAAGAATTCCCGAAGTATTTGTGTGGAACTATAAGAGTCCATATTGGCGGAGTGGTCCATGGAATGGTCAGATCTTTATTGGGATTCCTGAGATGAACTCTGTTTATCTGGATGGATTTAATCTTGCAAAAACTGCAGATGGAGCGTGTCTCTAAGTTTCACTTACGTAAATCAGCCTAATAGCAATTTTGTATTGCGTTCCGATGGAAAATTAATAGAAAGAGCCTGGAAAGTGGGAACCAGGATTGGAATAAATTATGGAAAGTGTGGAGCATTTGGAAGCTGTAATGCTGTGAATTCACCAATCTGCAGCTGTTTGAGAGGGTTTGTTCCAAAAAATCCAGATGAATGGAATAAAGGAAACTGGACAAGTGGTTGCATTAGGAGGACACCACTAGAATGCACAGAAACACAAAATATATGAGAAGTGAACCCAAAAGATGAGTTCTTGAAGCTTGAGATGATCAAAGTACCAGACTTTGCAGAGTGGTCATCTCTGTATTCAGAACTAGAATGCAGAAATGAATGCTTAAGTAATTGTTCCTGTATAGCTTATTCATATTACAAGGGTATTAGGCTGCATGTTGTGGACCAGAAGCTTAATTGATATACAGAAGTTTTCCTATGGTGGGGCAGATCTTTACCTTCGCTTAGCAATATCAAAACTTGGTAATGCTTCATATTTTCTTCTTTTGTCCTACTGCTAATGTTTTGTGTACCAGTGTTCATGTTAGAAGTTGATGCAGCCGATCTCCTCGAGTTGTTTGTTTTGTCAAATAAATGTGGCAATTTTATTGGCCGATAAAAGGAAAAGCATGAAGATAGTTATCAGAATAACAGTGATTTTCGAACAATTGCCTTTTCAATCTGTGCATTTCTTTCATGGAGGTGCATGGTTAAACATGGAGGTAAAAGCTTTTCAGCATTGGCTTATTGGGTATTTAGAGTTTTGCAATTTCAATGATGCTTACTCTCTCATTCTTAATCAGAAAGGAAGAGGAAGAGCAAAAGGAACAGTGGCAATATCCCACCATTGTAGCCTCTTTCTTTGACAATAGCGGCCATCCTTTTCTAGAGGATGGGCTGCAGATGCTGCCACATAAGTGGCAATATCCTAACGCAAGTACTATCTGATCCATGTTTTCAAGATGAAATTTATAGAAGCATATATGTAGGTCTTTTGTGTGTTCAAGAGTTTGCAAGAGATAGGCCAGCTGTGCCTACAATCATTTCAGTGCTTCATAGCGAAATTGTGGATCTCCCAGCTCCCAAGAAACCTGCACTTGGTTTCGAAATGGACTCCCTTCAATGGAGCCAAATGATATGTTCTAATTGTTAAAATAATTAAGCTCAAACACAAAAAGGAAGCTAGAATTCTGAATAATATGTATATTATGAGTGCTTAGTCTTAACCTAAATACAAACAAAGTATATATAGGTTAAATTGAAGTATTATTCTACCCTTAATAAATAAGACTACATAAATATTATTTAACATCTCCCCTCAAACTCACGATGCGGCAGCTACAAGCATCGAGAGTTTGCCAACCAGAAAACGAAAACGAGAGATGGAATGCGCCTTGGTAAAGAAATCTGCAATCTGCAAGGAAGAAGGAACAAAAGGCAAAACAATGGTGCCATGTTTGAGATGATGACGAGTAAGATGACAATCAATCTCAATGTGCTTAGTGCGCTCATGAAAAACCGAGTTATGAGCAATCTGAATAGAACTCTGGTTGTCACAATACATAGGAGTAGGATGAGAAAAAGAAACTCCCATATCAGCAAGTAACCAACGTAACCAAACAATCTCTTTGGTAGTAGATGCCATGGCACGATATTCTACTTCGGTGGATGATTGAGAAACAATAGATTGTTTCTTGCTCTTCCAAGAAATAAGAGAATCACCTAAAAAGATACAGAACCCGGTAACAGACTTACGATCTGTGGGATCACTACCATGATCAGCATCAGAGTATGCACGCAACTCCAATGATGAGGTGGATGAAAGTAAAAAACTCTGAAAAACTGTACCACGAAGATATCGCAAAATACGAAGAACAGCTGCCCAGTGAATAGTAGTAGGAGAAGCAACAAACTGACTAACAACATGAACAGCATATGCAATATCTGGACGAGTAATGGTGAGATATACCAAACTCCCAACAATAGTGCGGTATAAAGTAGGATCTATCAGAGGTAAACCATCAGAAGAAGAGTACCTTGCATTAACCTCAATAGGAGTATCTACAGTCTTGTTATCAGTAAGTCTAGCCCGCTCAAAAATATCTGCAACATATTTCGACTGAGAAAGAAGGTAACCTCTAGGTGAGTATGCTACCTCAATACCCAGAAAATATCGAAGATAACCCAAATCCTTCATTTCAAACCGTCTAGCCAACTCTGTCTTC
>Ga0325402_1007525_pt1 | contig 10340 bp, 10 predicted proteins | sample PopdelMetagenome_22_FD_207212 | JGI IMG/M metagenome (GOLD analysis project Ga0325402, IMG submission 207212) | Populus deltoides microbial communities from Bellville, Georgia, United States - Xylem-PdKOR-R3 | ecosystem: Host-associated > Plants > Phyllosphere > Stem > Wood/Secondary xylem... | reverse complement strand
ACAACAAAGAGATGAAGTTAATGGGATAATTAAAGTACAGTTATAGAAAGAGGGCAAAGTGATTGAGTCAAACTGTTAAGCCAACAGCGCTGCAGTCAAAACAATCCTTTCTTTATAACTCTCTCTCTGTTTTCTTTAATCCACCTTCCAAACCAAACCTCTTTCGTTTCTGCGCTGGTCGTCTTTCCTACCGCTTGGAATTTTACAGGTAAACGATGTTATCCACAAACTCTTTATCATATGATCTATTTGGTTTCTAACAATTTTGTCATAAATGTAATTCTAGCTGTTATGATTTGCATGGGGTTGATCTTTTTTTCATCTTTTGATTTACCGGGAAGTAGAAGAGCTTGATTTTAGTGAATGATGGTTAGATATAGTTTTCAACTTTTCTGGGCTGGATCTTTTTACTTGAAATTTTTTTGTTGGATTTGGGTCAAATTTTATGTATATGTAATCTGGGTAGTTTTAGCTGTTAGTGGATACGGGGTTGGCTTAAATGAAAATTGTGTTCATTTATGTCACTGGGTTTGTGCTAAATCTGATGATAATATGATTGTTGACTTAATTGCAGGACACCTCTAACTGGGGGTAGCTTGTTTGCTGATTTTGATGGTTTGAAGAGAGGCATGAGGACGTCTTTCTTGACTTTGGATACTTAGTTGAAGAATTGTGTTGGTATTTGTTGGGTACCCTTGACGTTGTTGTCTACTAATTTCTTGTGTTTTGTTTAGAGCTTGCCCACTTGGTTGAGGAATATACGAAGATTATCTTTTTCCAAATTGCTTTTCTTTAGATGCCTGAAAATTCTGAGTTTGGACTGCCTTCTGTGTGGTCAAAACCAGGTGCTTGTTAAAGATGAAACTAGTTGGAGAAAGAAATAGATAGTTTGTGTCTCTTTTTTTTTGGGAAGCTCGAAAGAATTTATTCAAGATAAGGACTTTTTTAGACTAGTTTTTGGTAGGTATCATTTAAATGAGTTCAATGCACAATACTGTCCATTACTGCTGCGTAGCAAAGGGTAATCGCACCTTGTATGTGTATAGTGGGGCAGACATTGAGATTGAGAATGTGGCAGCGCTGTGCTTGGAAAGGCCTCCCTCATATCACAAGTGGTATTTTGAGACGATTGCTAAAAAAACTTTTGCATTTTTTATAGAAGATGGTTTTGTTTATTTTACGATTGTTGACGAGGGTCTTGGAAACCCAGGTGTGCTTCAATTTTTAGAGCATGTAAGAGATGAATTCAAGAAGGTAGCTAGAAAGGGTTCTAGAGGAAGTTTTTCCGGTATGAACTCGATCAATATACAAGAACAACTAGTGCCTGTTATTCATCGCTTGATAACTTCATTAGAGCATGTCTCTAGCAATGGTTGGGCTGGTGAGAGTTCCTCATCTGATAACTTAGGCCTCTCTCCATCACCTGTTAATGCAAATGGACAAATTGAAGTTGTCAGTTCTACCAAAGCCCCTTTGTTAGGTAAATCAAACAAGCAAGACAAAAGGAAGTCAAAGGATCATGTTATTACAATAAGAGATATTGAGTTAGAAGAGCATAGAAAATCTACCGATAGAGGGGCTAAGCTCGATTCAACTACATTGGATTCCAATAATCAAGCTGGAGTAGGTTCTTCAATATCCCTACAAAAGGATTTGGGTTCAATGAGGATTAGAACAAGCTCTCAAAGTATTCGAAAGAAGTGGTGGCGCCAGGTAAGGATTGTTCTAGCTATTGATGTGGCCATTTGTTTGATTCTATTTGTAATTTGGCTATCAATCTGTGGTGGTTTCGGGTGTACTCGTTGATCTCAAATTTGAAAAAGAAATTCACCTATAGTTCAAAGTAAAAGGACCAGTTTGTTTGGAGTGGTTCACATGGATGAACGCAACACATCAGATATTGTGAGCTGATATTAAATAGTGGAGGTATGTGCTGGAAATTACAACATGGAATCACGTAAGTTTATTAAATTCTGTGTACAGAATGTATATGCACATGCTTGTCATTTGTCTACTATGGCTTGTGTTATTGTTTTGTTTATAATTATACATTATGGATTATGAGTTGTGATGTAATCTTAAAATCTGTATTCCATCCTTATATGCTCTTTCTTATATATATTCTTAGTTGAATCTCCATATGTGAATGATGATTGCCATAATTTCTCTTTTGTACAGATGATGGTCTTTCCGCATTCTTTCTTTGCTATAAATTAATCTGAAAATCATTCATAAGAGTGCAATTGTGTGGTGTTTTCCTAACCTTTCTTTTAGCAAATTTGCTTGTTGAAAATAGAATTCGAGATTTCCACCAATTGAATTTCACATGGTGAATATGGTATATGGTGTTGGAAGTATGTGTATCCCTTTGGATTTAAAAGTATTTTGAGAACATAGGTTTTATTAGCAGCAATAATGGACTGTATACAGAGGATAATTTAATTCTAATGGATATCAAAGTGTCTTTTTTAAATTTTGATTAGAACATTTTCTCTAGCCATTCCTTGTTACTTTTGGGTGGCTTGTCACTGTAGCATCAAGTAAAATGTCCTCATTAAAGTTGCTCTAACATTGGTCAGCCAATCTTTATATTTCCTCCATCCAAATAGGAAATTTCTGGAGTTGTTGCTGAAACTGCATGAAATTGTAGCTTTTTTCATAAAAAATTTCTCTGCTGTTTTAATTGGTTGGAGGAGGTGATTGTGTACACCGATATCTTACTTTATACACGTGATTTTTTTTGTGTGTTTACATAATGTCACTAATCACATTCACAAACTTGCTGGTAATATATTTTACGATTTGGTCAAAAGTACTTGAACCTGCAACAAGCGCTCATCTCTGCCTCAAGGTAGTGGAAATCAAATTTGACAGAGTCTAGGATGCATGCTAATTAAGAGTCAATCCGGTCATAATTTGATAATGTTGTTTCACTCCATGTTGAATTCTGTTGGCAAAGTTGAGGAACAAGGTGGGTTCTGATAAGAAAAGAATAAAGCAAAGTTGTGATCAGCCCAGAAGGTTTCTTGCCTGATGGAATTGAACTAGTGATACTTGAGCCGTCAAGTGAAATAGTGAGTTGTCGAGCTGGTAGTACTGCGCTGTAGCTGTTTCAGATTTTGGCTGAAGTTATGCAAGAATTCTTTATATAAATGAATTCGAAGAAAGATTCGATATTTTTTTTTTTTCAAATCAAATGAAACCTTTTCAAGTTTCTCTTGGCTTGACTGTTCATATTCTTGACTTGCGTTGGATAGAAGGATATGGTAGACTTGGAATGCCATTCATTTGCTGATAGGCTAGCAGTAATGCAGATTTCATGGCTTTTTCTGAGGATCTTTGTGTTATTCACCAACTCCTCCCCATGGTCAAGACATCCATTTGCTGTTGGATAGGTCAGGCTTAGCCCGCCTCTGCAAAAATGTCTCCTGTGACAGTAATATTTTTGCTTATTGAAAAGATATAATCCACTCTTATAGAGCACGCAAGGGATAAATTTGTTGTTTTTTTTTTTATATGAAAAAAGGACAAAATTGTTTTACTTTAGGAATCCTTTTTTCCTTTGAAGCAAGACGGAACCCATTCTTGATTTTTCGAAATTATTGGCTGCATCCCTTGCAAATAATGGACTCTCCACAAATACTATTATCTATAATGCTTTCGTAGCCTGCATTCATTTGCATCACAGGAACTCTTATAATCCTGTTTAAAACCACGTAAAGGTTAGCACCTTCGCTCCCTTTTCTAACCCAAAAATTGAAAGATGAAGGCTAATAATTCTGTTTGGTCAAACACTCACAAACATCTTATGTTGTCGGCTAGCAGGCAGAGTGCCCTTTTCATAATGATTTCTTTTTGTTTCTGGGGTAGCACCCTCCAATTCTTTAATCCACCGCAAATGGTAGCAGAAAAACACGAAATACTTTCTTTAATCCATGAAGGTCAACGATCTGTGAATCAATCATCAACACCTTCAAATGAAGCCACAATACGTATTGGCTTTGACAACTCAGGAGCACATTTCTGAAGTCCAAAGCTCTGTAAGGAACTTCTGCATTTGCTAAGAGAAAAATCATGCGTTCATCTTCTTGGTAAATATCAGGTACAAAAGTTAATCCTATTCCTTGAAAAAAATGCTCAATTAAATTCTATCATGACCTGGACCAATCTTGTTAACTAACAGTAGTTGGCACTTCAGTTGACATCAGCAGCTCTTGCTGTTTCCAGCTATATCAAGAACTTCTTCAGGCGCACAGATTCTGAATACAGCATAATGATGGTTTAAGCTTTTCTCTCCTTGTAGTCTGTGAACACTTCCCAATGCACCAGTAATTGGATTGGGGAAAGCATAAAATATTCGTCTAATTCTTTGATGAACAAGTGCCATTGCACACCTTAAAGGTAAAAATGGTCGATAATTAGTCGAAGGAATATTGAAAAAACCCATGAGACCAAAAACAGATAGAAACAAAAAAAAAAAAAAAGAAGAAAAAAAGAAGAAAAGAAAGCCAAGCCAGTTACTGCACTCAATTCTTTACTGACAGCATAATCATTGAAGTTGGAAAAGGCTATTTTTGAAAAATTACAGTAATATAAAGAGGGAAATCAGGGAGAAACTAATAAAAGAAAAAGGACTGTTGGCATGACAAACTTACATTATACATGGCTCCCACACAAGATAGATGTCATAACCAGTGCAAAGATAAGGTCTCTCTGGTACAGAATTTGAAGGCATGTCAGGAGGATCCGCTTCCTTCTTCTCGACCTGAAATAGAATAACATGAAGCTGAGATCCATTTCAACCAATCACCTTTAGAAAATGTAGTCACTAAACAAGGGGAAGTCGTTATTATTTTTAGCATTGGCTAAGAATAAGATGCTGCCCACCAACCATTCCCATCAACTCAAATAATTAGGTAAAAGGTACCTGTCAAAGCACTATTTTATAAGATTGTCCAAAAACAGGGCACAGAAACAACTCACATTTGCAACACTCGTCTTCTGTCTTTTCACTGGGGAACCAACATCAGAAGATTGTGAAGTTTCAAAGGATTTCTCTTCAGCATCTCCTAAACCAGGGAACAGGCGTCTGTCCCTGTCAGCAGAAGATTCAATGGCAACAACAGCAGCATGTTGTAAAGGATGCCAATAACAAGAATTAGCTGTATCTGATCGCTGTTCAGACCACTTCCAAGGGTTTAAACAAGACACCACATAAGACAAACTTTCAGGTTCACCAGGCGAAGCATTTGGAAGCACTTCTGTTATAAGACTTGCTGCTCCATTAGACTGATGAGAAATAAGGGTCGCGGACTGTTCAATGCAGTCATTTCTGATGCAAGTCTTGTTCGTGGGAGCATGCCACGAGAAGATTTGATCACGTCCATTTGTAATGATCTGCTGAACTGAAGGATCCACTATAACTGCAGCATTGACAATCTGCAGAAACAAGAACAAGAGGCAAGTTCAGACACGATATACAAAGATTCAGCATAAATGTATGTTTTATTACATATGCAATTGCTATGTTCTGAATCAGGTGTGAGCGAACAACACTCTAGTATCTCTGAGAGCAAATGAAGTCAAAAGTTACAGCATTCAGATTAAATGGCAACTAGTTTAGTTTATGTCACAAATTGCAAGTTCACAGCGTAGTTGAGACTTGAAAACAAGTACCAGACAAGAAAAAATGCCAATTAAAAATTTACAGCACCCAAGTACAAGCTTTATAAGGTAAGTAGGCTACCCTATCATTGCATCCCTTTACAGAAATAAGTTTAGTTTATAGAAGAAACTACATAATTACCAAACCATCACCAGATTTTGCCAACTCAATAGCAACTTTCATGAAGCTGAAAACTGACAATGAATCCTCTTCACTGAATCCAGTAATCCCATCAATATTGCTGAAATTAGAAGAACAGAACACAGCAAATTCAAGTTAGGAATTTAGATAAAGAGTACAGCTAAAGAAAAGGGCATTTTTTTTAATTGAAAAAATAACTTTTGAACCTCTTTTTTTGGTAAGGGATTATGCAATAGTTTGGAGGGAGTTTATGTGTTTTTGCTTCTTTCTCAATAAAACTTTCTTTAACTAGAGACTGGTTAGTGTGGTGCTGCAGATATCTACCATGGAGTTCAAAATTCATATTTCCTTTCTCCCTTGATCATAGCCCTCGGCTCTTTTCTTCACAAATATTGAATTTATCATCAACAGTGAGAAAACAAAGTACAAACAATTATGTCAACCTTTTCATTTGCTCTAAAGTATAATATAACATCGCTCTTGTGGATTTTTCACAATGTCAATAACTGACGAACTATGAGACATGAGTATAACAATAAGCTCCTCAAGACATAGCAAAAACATGATTGATGCATAAATAAAGTGTTGATAGCTCAAACTCAGGGATTTTGTTTCAATTACACAGTTTTCTAACATTTTTAATTCATGCCTCCAAAATATGGAATCCTAAACTTTTGACATGCTAAATATAACTGCTCGTATTAACTCAAACTCTTGAGTGAATGCACAACAGCTCAGCAAGGTTGTGAAAGTCAGGATCCTACTTACGATCAATGAGTATTGAACTGGAGGATAACCATAGGACAACCTCTAAGATTTATGTATATAAATTGACATGAGGTGAATTCAGAAATAGACAAGACAAATGATAGATGCATGCATAAAACAGAAGTAATCATGCTTGAAAATCAAAAGGTGTATTGAAGGAAAGAAACTTAACATAAAGTGTATAATAAGTAGATGATTTTTTTTAATAGAGAGTAATTAGTTCTATAAACAAAAGAATAATGAATAATAATCAGAGAAAAACAGATAAAGTTAAAGGGGCTAAGCTTTTACTAGGAGTTTGAGCCATTTGTCAAACTAATATTCTGCGTTTTAAATGTAAATAAAATTTCTCAAAAAAAAGTTCTTTTAGATACAAAGTCAATGAAGAGAATAAAAGAATCTGGTGGAGGTAAAAATTAAGAAAAGAAAAATTGCAGTGCAGGATTTTCTACTAGAATGACTTACCAGCTGATATAGCACATTATACATGAACCTATCTAAACGGTCTACACATAGAAGTCGTCAAGGATCATATTATGACAACCCTGATTGCAACAACAATGCCTCTAGTTGGCACCAGCCACAGCAATGGGTGCTCAACTCTTCAGTCAAAGAAGCAAAGCAGTTGTTGGGATTCCAAAGTTTTGTTTCTTTTCGATATGAAAGATCAGAAGGGAAAAATGTCCCTTAACAGTTGTACTCTTCACTCTTAAAACTAACTTAGTATTTACAATATAATGAAGAAACATAGAGGAAAAAAACATACGAGAAACAATACAGAAGCATAATTTAGAACTTACTAGGTAGGTGGATGGTATGAGGTTGGCCATAGCTTGCATTGTTCTTCCCACTCTTCTTTGGATGTCGCGGCATATTTGCAAACCTGGAATTGATTAAAGTTTAGTTCATAATTCACTAGTCTTGACCATTCTTAAATGCAATTAGTAATGAATATATGCATCTTATCAGGGGGGAAAAGAATAACAACCCACTTTTGTAACAAAAGGACTCAACTGGTAGGAATTGCTCAACTCTTGTACATCTTGTGGCAAGCTGTTCAACAGACTGTTATCCTCAGAAGCAAGACATAAAATTACTGAAAGCTGAGTTTTTCCTGTAAAAAAGAGCACTCTTTGACTACTGCATCATCAATGTATCAATATATATATCCCAAGTACAATGGAGAAAAAGTGGCATGCACAGATGGTATGGTTCCCAAAATCATTCTTCAAATGGTGCCACCTATTATTTAACATCAATCTCTTGAAAAAAGAGGAGGACAACCAGAGCTCGTAATTTTATAGGTGAAAATTTAAATCAAGCTTGATCATTCTGTTCTCCTTGACTAGGAACAAAAAAAAATAAAAATGAAAACTAATTTAAAAAAGAAACATGCTTTCATTTGCTGCAGTTCACTTACTAAAACCAACACAAAAACCCATCAGTAAAACACTTGAGATAACAACAACAACAACAACAACCAGTACCTCCTTCAAGATGCTTCTTTCGAATCCGCTTGACATGGCATAGATTTTCAAAAGGAGCTATCTGATTTAAACGCCTACACAATTTTATTTTATTTTTTTCACATTAATACAATTTCATAAAGTCTCAAATAAATAAAAAGTTCTTAGTAAATGTGAGTGACCTTATAAGGGTATTAGCATGCTTTGGATCAATAACTGATGCCAACACATTCACTGCGCAATAAACCAAGATAAATATATTTATTAAAAATTGAAAAAAGCAGAGTAATCATATGGGTGTGTTTGGTTTTGATAACTCACCAGTGGGTTGCTGGTTAGGAGGGATCGGTGGTTTGTCAGGGATGTGGATGATTTTCCACATGTCCATCATGTTGTTTTTCATCTTCCTAGGTTTCTATGAGATTATTATTAATAACAAGGCAGACAGGGAAGAGAAGAGGTTTCTGAGTTTTTTTCAGGGTTTGTAATTTTTAGGGCATCTGAAATTTGGAGAAGAGGGCTTTAACTGGGCACATATATAGGACAGTAACCACAAATTTTGGAGGATTACTGTTCCCCACTGGAGCCTGCTGAACACTTGGAGCATTAGTGGCAAGCTTTGTCCCCCAAAACTTGCAAATTATGAAGTGAAGATGAAACTCTTTAACAACAAACATTAAAATGTTTTGTGGGGGAGAGAGTGGATCATCAGAGAATAAAATGTGAGAGATGTCAAGATCATGCAAACAAATTGTGAACTAAGAAAACTAGGTGCATTTTCATTTCATGCTTTGCAGACTCAAAATTGCTTTATTGCTTCTTTTTCTCGGAGAAAACTGGACTGCAAATTTACAACTTGCAAACGAGAAAAAACTTTGCATGATAACATCAGTAAGATATGTCCATGTTGTAGACTTAACAAATAGGGAAGTGAAAACTTAGGGATGAATCTATTACCAGAAAAAAAAACTAACAAGCTACTGGACATACTTTCCTTTCCTCATTCATGAATCAGGAGTATGATGAACTGCTTTTTTCTCTTTTCTTACAACAGACTGTAAGCATGGGACAAAAAGAATTATACTACCATTAGATGAAGAGAATAAAGAAAACCTGTATTTCATTTCATGCTACTGTTTTTTCTTTAAAAACTAGAACCCAAGCTGCTAAATGAAGAACTAAGAACAACCAGCTTTGGATAAAAAATTATCATGACTTAAAGATTGAAGAATACAGTTTTCTTCAACTCATATTGCATATTTTCATAAAAATGCAGGCCTGACTCTGCTTATGAAACATAAGGGGAAACAAAACATTGAAAATAAATTTTTATATGCACATGAATTATGAACAAACTTAGCTATATCCTTGGAGAGACAAATGGTTTTGTTTTGCTTTTTAGAACCTGGGTTTGCTAATTGATATACTATTTGGAATTGCAAAGAGAGAATGAGGTGATAAAAACATGTAAAAACTAGGTGAACGAAGGAGCTAAACCACTGTAAATAATCTTTCAAGCATTAATCAAAGGTTTTTGTTTGCAGGCCTAAAGTTACAGATTTTCTTCATTGCTTTTTTTTTACACGTGACGATCTATTTCTTTTATTGCTTTTATTATCATAAGTCTTAACTCTACAAATTTCAAGATTACTCATTAACCAAGTCCTATATAAAGGAATAAACAATCATTGAAATCAATTGATCAAGAACAAACAGAAGATATATTATAAGTATAAGAACGAAAATAAAAATGCATTGTTCCTGTTTGATGCAAACCAAGCAGAACTTATGAACTAAAAACTCCCACGACAAGAACTTCTCTTTGAATTACCACAACTGGAATTTCCAGAAACAAAGCCTCCACTAAACCACCTCTTTTCTTATCTTATAGCAAGTAAGAGAATAGCAAGAAAGTATACCTTGTGAGTTCCTTGTAATTCAATAATGTAAGCATTCATATCAACAACCCCGGAATCAAGATTCCCTTCAAACCTATTACGCTGCAGGGCAATGAAGACTCAAATATTCATACCATCAAATAACTAATGATGAACTGTTTTTGGTCTTTCTTAATCCAATAAACCAATGCAAAGTGGGTTTTGCATACTTTCTCAAATTCTTAAAATTTTCTCTAAAATTGACCAATACCCGGATAACATTGCAGCCTATAAATGATCTAGATTCCATCAAAACATTATATATACAGAGAGAGAGTTAGTTTTACCTTCATAAGAAAATAAAGCCATTCAAAAGAAAACACTGCCCAGTTCGAACCAAGAGCTTTCTTGACCTGCCACTTC
>Ga0325402_1007524_pt1 | contig 10340 bp, 5 predicted proteins | sample PopdelMetagenome_22_FD_207212 | JGI IMG/M metagenome (GOLD analysis project Ga0325402, IMG submission 207212) | Populus deltoides microbial communities from Bellville, Georgia, United States - Xylem-PdKOR-R3 | ecosystem: Host-associated > Plants > Phyllosphere > Stem > Wood/Secondary xylem... | reverse complement strand
GCCACCTACCCTCGGCAATAAAACATTCTTTCATCGAAAAGCTAACTGCTAACAGAGTTGGTTACTTTTTATGGGTGTGAATGGGAAAGTTGTGTAAACTGTATTTTTTAAAATTATAATTTTTTTTTTAAATAATTTTTTTTATATTTTTAAATTATTTTGATGTGCCGATATCAAAAATAATTTTTAAAAATAAAAAATTTTATTTTAATATATTTTTAAACAAAAAACTCTTTAAACCGTAAGAACTACTATAATCTCAAATCCATCCTTAGAAGGAGAGGCAAGGCAAGGTGCACTACATTTCTACATAAAACAGTATAATAACTAATATATCTTAGAAGTTAAAAAAATTAAAGCCATGTATAAGGGCTTGTTGGTATTTTTACCTTCAAATGCATAGTTAAATGATTGCATTACCCCCGTATTTTTCAAAAATAAAATTAACAGGTAGGGCTATTTGGATATTTTCCATATAGTTTTTTGATGTTGTCAATTAAAATGAGGGGGAATTAAATCTTTGAATAAAAATAAAAAAAAATAAAAAAAAAAAGTTACTAGCACGTGCATAGCACGCTCCAGCAGGTAGGAGACGCCTATACTTTTTAGGCAATACGTGTGGCACCTTCCAATGTTCAAATGTCACCGTCAGCAATGGCATTGGAAGTGAAGGTTTATCCTCTACATGGTGGTTTGACACATGTCAACAGCAGATGTGTGTTGATCTCTAATGAATTTTTTTTTCTTTCTCTTTTCTCTTTCCATGCCTTGGTTTTCGTGTTGGCCTTGCTAAAAATCAAACATGTCCTTCGATTATTGTTTACTTCAATTTTCATCTTCATTCTTTTTACTACTATTTACTTAATTCTTGATGCTTTTTAAAGTTTTTTATTTTTGATTTCGTCCCTAAACATTTTATTTCATTTAGTTTTTTTTATCCAATTTGGTTATCATTTTTTTATTGATTCTTTTTTAATCCTTTTCTTTATTTATTTTTGTGTTAATTTCATCCCTAAACATTTTATTTCATTTAATATTTTTATTTAATTTTGGTCCTCATTATTTTTATTGCTATTTTTTTATCCATTTTAGATTTATTTTATTTTCTAATTTAGTCCATGATTATTTTCTTTGATTTAGTTTTTATACTAGGATTGGTCTTATGACTCAAGTCACTAATTTCATTTTATTTCATTTAATATTATCTCGATTTAACACTTATTTTTTTTCCAGATTATTTTTATTTTTTTACAATTTTATCGTTGGATATTGAGCTTTGTGCTTCATTACTTGTTAAACTTTTCTTCATGTTGGTTTATCTCAATTTTATATCCCTGACTGCGGGATAATAAAATTAACTTGGGTTTACTCAAGTTTTTTTCCGGTGTTTCTTTTGTTAAAATTGATTTTTTTTAATTTAATCATTTTACGTTAGGTTATTGGGCCTTGAACTTTGTTATTTTTTTCGCTTTTCTTTATGTGGAATTATCCCGGGTCGTGGGTTAGTGAAGTTGACTTGAGTTGACTCTGGTTTTTTACAACTTTCTTATTGGTTTAATTTCAGCCTTTTTTTTTCTAGGTATGTTTTTTTTAAAAAATATTTTTTTATCCCGATCTCATTTCATGAGTTGCATATTAGTAAAGTTAACTCGGGTTGATTAGATTTTTTTTTCAATTTTATTCTTTGACATTAGGTTATTGGGTCTTGAGTTTTGTGAAATTTGTTTTTACTTTCTTCCATGTGTGGTTATCACGGGTTCCGGGTTGGGCTAGCCCGATTTTACACGGATTTATTTTGATCTTTTTTTTAAAATTGGTATAACTTCATTCCTTTTTCTAGGTTTTTTTCAAACAATTTAATTTTTTATCCCAATCTCTGAATTGTGGGTTAGTCGAATGAACCCGGGTTTACTCGAGTTTTTTCTCTGATGTTTTTTTTATATAATTGATGTTTTTTTCAATTTCATCATTTGACATTAATGTACCACTTGTTATTGCATCACAACAACAATTTTTTTTCCTCTTCAAATCATTTTTTTTATTGTTTTGATTTGTTGGTATCAAAATGAATTTTAAAAAATAAAATAATATTATTATTATGCATTAGCAAAAGAAAAACGCTTTAAAAAGCAACCACTATCATGATGTCAGACATTACCTAAATTATCGGGACTTAAGTTTAGTGATTTTGTTTTTGCTTTTTGTTATGTGAGGCTATTCTAATCTTATATTTCGGATCGTGTACAAGAGAGAGAGAGAAAAAAAAAATTATCATTACTTGGACATCTTTCTTTACGTTAGAAAAAAAATTATTTGACTCACAACATAGCGCAGGTCACCTATTTAGTAATAATTATATAAGAAGAGTGTGCCATAAGTATAATTTATTTTACAAGGAAAATTAAACATTGAAAAATTATCATAAAAGGTTCATTAAGCAAAACTAAAACAAAAATGAAAACCACTTGAATAAAATTCCTTTAAATATGAGAAAAAAAAAGAGAGAGAAGAGTAACGTAGGCAGCACAATTGATTAAAGATTCGCATAAATGAACTTTATTTGGTCATTTCCATTTCAAGAGGAAACTTGTATATTTAATTTTTAACAGATGCTGAAATGGTATGGGATTAGGAAGCAAGTTCGAGCTTGATCGCAGGAGTTCACTTGGGCCAAAATGCGTCGACAGAAGAAGAGACCTATGGATTATGTTATCTCGAGACTGCTTGAAAAGAAATGCTTGCAGCATCTATTATGTTGGAGGGGAAGAAGTCCGAGGCGGCACCGATCTACTAGTTGTTCCCCAGCCAGTATTTAGCGAGAAATTAGGCTTTGCTTAACACAACCATCTCCATTGAAGCTCTTTCCAGACACGATTTCTCTTTTCTGTATTGTAATTCAGCTAAATCTAGCACTATAAATCTTTTATATTAGTTTTGACTTTTCAACTCAACAGGAGTTGTAAGGCCGAACTGGATATAAATTGTTTTTAGTTAAAATACCATTTTTTCTTTACCATCCTAACAAAAAAATATGTTATTCAAATAAAATATGTTTTTCCGTGGAATTCCAACTCAATCATGTTGAGCTAGCAAATTAGAACTAGATTTATAGCTCACTCACTTGATCTCTCAGTTATTTCGTTGTATCAATTTTAAATTTGTTATTGTATTTTTGTTTTATTTTACTTATAGCATGGTGGGATTGTTCTTTTCCTAAATCAATAGAAATTATAGATGGGGACCAAGTTGTAAAATTTGCATTAGGAAATAGGAAGGCAAGGCATGGCCCTAGAAAGGTTGGAGAGGAATCATTCTTGCGGTAGCCACTAGCCACCCACCACAAATGTGTAGGGAGACATGCAGAATCTGAACCAAAAGCTTTTTGACTGTCGCAACTCGCAAGTGTCAGGTAGTTTTTCTGCTGGACTAACGCAACCTCGACCCTCGTCAAGGCTTGATAGAATACCTGTTGCTGAAATTCGCGTACCTAGGGAAAGAAAGCCGCCAATGGACGGAAACTAGAGGCATATTTGGACAACCTTAGAGGCCTAGCAGCACTGTTCGATCTAATCGCATTGAACAAGCATAGCCCAAAAATACCTCGGTAATGAGCATTGAACTGAGGCTTAGGTCCACCTTTCCCTTTTTTTGTGTGTATTTTTTGCTCCTGTTGCATCGCATGGCTGAGCAGTGAGCATGGAACTGAGCATTCAAGCCTAATGTGCGCCACGATTGCTATGAGAATTTCTAACTCAGCAGCACAGCTTGACACATGCCCCTACATGGTTCTCAGGGCATTTGGAACCAAAATTGCTGAAAATTAGAAGTCCTGGTCCGTACTGAGAACATGCAAGGGAGTTTTGCCGCATACCTTTTCCTAAAATCTATCCATGCACCAGCGCACGGTGTTTAATTTGCGGGCCTTGTGCATGTAAAAACATTTCTCTTACAGGCAGATCTGATTTCTACAAAAAGTCGAGAACCTCAAAGTATGTATAGTATCAAAGTCATAGGAAAAGTTATAATTGTAGGTTTTACGAGGCAAGCAGAAAAACCACATATCTATCAACTAAAAGGTCTACCTGATTGCTTTTGAAAATTTTCATATTCTCGATAATAATTTTAAGGTGGGTCTGACCCTTGAAATCCATAAAAAACAAAGTAATCAAGTTCTCTCAACTAAACCATTGCTGAGAACATAAATTTAAACTTCAACTTCTTCCATAGCTCATTGCCGAATAGACCTTTCGGGGAGGATGAAGACCAAACCCTTGACAACAGCTTTAGCCTGCTCCTTCACTGATCTTCAACATTCTATCATTCAGCCCCTGAATCAATCACTTTCTTTGCAAAAGAAGGCAAACAGAAAGCCGCTGTATGCAACTGAAATTGGGAACAGGAGTAATTGTAAGAACAGAACTATAGTATTCAGTGAAACGAATTGGAAGAAACATGGGCTCATTTAAGAAAGGTAATTTGCTATAACGCCCCTCACCTCTGAGTTGTAGAATTTCAAAGGTTTTGATTTTCTTTGACTATCATCGACATCTATAGGATTAACTGGATGCTTGAAATCAACAGGGGGTCCCTCGGTAGAGCAAAGCATGAAACCAATCATCCCGCTGAAACAAAATAAATCCAAAAAAAATTAGAAACAAAGAATATATCATATCCACTTACCACCAAATAGCATTACGTCAAGGGCAACAAATAAATAAAAGACGTCTGATTCTGATAGTAAGGATCGGGCTGGGAAGATATGTTTAGATAAATGATAAGGGCCTTTAATTCTAAGAGTGAGGTCGCTGTTATATGTGCACATCAACAATGCTATAAGTGAGAGGGCAGGGGATAAGTACAGGCCTTGGGTAAGTAGGAACAGTAGTCCAAGCATAGTTGACAGAGCCTTTGAAGATCTGACGGCAGTTTGCCACAATATCCTCAATGATGTTCATGTGAAGCCATATACTTTCTGCCTGTGTGCTCACAACTCCTCCTGGACGGAGAGCCTTTGCTACTGACTCAAAAAAGGGCTTCTCAAAAAGCTCTTGAGCAGGACCTGAGTTATGGAAACATAATCGTTTGAAAGTTAAAAGGAATTCAGAGCTACTAAATTAAATCAGACAATTGTCAAGTTCCCTCTTAACAAGTACAAATTTGCAGAGCTTGCAGTAGTGCTGTTACCTATTGGGTCGGAAGAATCTACTATGATTGCATCATAAGTACCTTCAGGAACAGCCTTTAAGAATGCAACTCCTGCAAGTTCAAAGAAATTCGACCAATAAATAAATTCACAAGATAAGACAAAAGGGGAACAAGAAAGCAGCAGTTCGTACCATCACCGACACGGAGAGTCACTCGGGGATCCTCATACCCGATTGCTACGTCAGGGAAGAATTTTTTAGAAACCTGGAAGACAAAAAGGGAATAAGTTATAGTACAGAGACTGTTTCAAGGATACTTGAAAATATGGGTCCTAAATGTTATAAAATTGAAATCGAAACAGAAAACTCAATCAGAAAATGTCATATCCACTTCTTTAATGAGATCAAACTCCATGCCAAAGTAACCATTAAAAATCTGGAAAAATAGCCTAAGTATGAAAGAGGCTTTAGGTGTCCTACTCACATCAACAACCATCTTATCTATTTCACATATGTCAATCTGCTCAACAGAAGAGTGCCGAGCCACTTCCCGTAGGACCCCACCATCTCCTCCACCAATAACCAAAACCTAATGAAGAAAAAAATGTAGTAAGAATTAGAAAGAAAAAAGAGACTAAATTTAGCACCATGCAATTATGTTAAATAATATTACCAAGGAAAAACACCGAAAAGAAGTCCTGTGAACATAAAACTAGATCAATCAGCTCAGCATCTTCCACCCCATATTCAAAAGCATTGAAATGATTTTTTTATTCTAACTTCTATAGATTGGCACTTCTCGCAAGTCAAAATTCTTTGGATTTTCTCTTTCATCTATTAGTTTTAGATCCCATATCCTCTGGCTGTAGTTCTGAAATGCTCAATTAACATGCTTCCTGCTTTCTAAAAATTTCCACCACACCAAATTGTTGATATAGGCTCTAGGTAAAAATGGCAAAAAAAAAAGAAGAAACAAACCATGTATTCCATTTCTGAAGCCACCCATCCCATTAAACTAAATATGAGTATTTGAATGGCCCATTCCCTACTGACATATCCTATGCACAATGCATCAACTACACATCAAAGGTGTAAGATTTAAACCAGGAATGAAATACTAACTAAAATGTGTCGTAATACATGTAACAACGCTCAAATGGCACTCAAGTATGCAAATGCATTTCCATTCGATTCTTTGATTCTATACCTTCTTTGGGTTTACAATTGAGCAAAGAGGAAGGTGAGTGATCATTTCTTGATATGCACATTCATCCCTCTCTGTTAGCTGAATCACCCCATCTAAAACTAGAACCTTTCCATATGTTGATGACTGCAAAAGAGCATCATGATGCATAATTCAGCATCAATATATGTTATAAGAAAAGTTTGGACATATAAAAAACAAAAAAGATCAGCACATCTCCAGGGTATTAATTACCTGAAAGACCATGACATTCTGATAGTCAGACTTCCCTTGAAATAAGATCTTCTCTACTTTCAAGGAATGTGCTTCTCCTACAGGTTTCAAAAGTGAATCTCGTAAGAAGAAATAAAATCCAAAAACGTGGGATTGAGAAAGACTAGGGCCATGAACAAGAAAAGTTACGATGAAGTTGGCAAAGATAATGAGGCTTCAGATGTACATAGAAAAACACCAAATATAACTACATTAAAGTGCAGAACAGAGAATGGTGCGACAAATTAGCTGACATTCTAAATACTGCAAGGTATCCTTGCTCAATATTGCAGAAATAGCCTCAGTCGAGTGGCACAAGGACATTTCAAGGAAAACAGCACAAGAAATCATTTTGTAAATAAACGCAAAGCTAGTTCTTTACTCGGTAATCCTAATAGTATCAAAATTCAAAACTCCCAACACTTGCAAAAATACCATATTTTTAAGAATCATTCAGAGTAACATGAATGAAATTCAGATACATGCAAGAGGACAGAGCAGATACACGCCAATTCCCACCAATCAGGTACAAGCACCTAGACTAGTAAAAATGAAAGGGATTTTAATTAAGTCAGTGGTTAAGGGTGTAATAGAACATTAGATGGCATAAAAATAAAAAATGAAGTTCCCAGTACAGGGAATAATCATATAAATTAAAAATAATTATGAAGAAAAGAAAAAAGAAAAGGTGCCCCTGGAGTGAAGCCGTGAACAAGAACAGACAAACGAATTGTAAATACTCGGGAAAAAAAAGACCCCCAGGTTTACCAGTTAAACCTAAACCAAAAAAAAATCCCACACAGACCAAACTGACTTAACAGCCCGAAATTGAAGTCCTCAGATAAAACATAATTTGCAATAAGATGTAACAAAAGAACACCCATGATTGTTATAGATTAACAGCTACGCAGAACAACATGAGTGTATCATCTTGTATTCCAAAGAAACAGAGGAGGTCTTTAACTTTTCAAGATACATAGTGTTCTTGGTTGTAATCAAAAGAAAAGGAGGCGAAAAATGAAGGGGGGTTAGAGAAGAGAAATACCAGGCCACATTGGGCTAATCTCAGAGAACCAGCCAGGAATAACAGATGAAATATAATCGCTACTGTTGGTCTCTGTCTCCATGGCTTCAGTGGCAGCAAAGGCCCCGTTCTCTTCATCTTCTCTTGGCCTCTTCACTGGCAAATCACCAACAAAACTCTCTTCAGCCATACAGACTCTCTGAGAGTTTCTCTTGCTGGAGCACCTAAAACCCTCTCCTCCTCACAAAAAAAAAAAACTCAGGTACGTAGTAAAAGGAAAGAGGAGGAGGAGCACCCCGAGAGACAGATGATAGAGAGAGAGAGAGAGAGAGAGACACCCTCAAAAACCTAATGAAGAGGTATACCCAAAGTTTACTACTTAAAAAGGAATGGAAGGGAAGCCACATGCTACTTTATTTATTTTCCCATATTCTATCCCTCTTTTTTTTATGGGTGCATAATTGATTGATGCGTGGTAATTTATTTTATTAAATGGTGAAATATATTTTAAAACCAACTTGAACATAAATTAAGATTAAATTTACTTATCAAATAATTGTAAGATTATATCTCCTATATTAATATAATATATTTAAAGTATTTTAATAATATTCTTTGTGATATTAATTATATTTTTAAGACTCAAATTTTTAATGTAGAAGGCTGCAAACTTCATTACTTTTGGTGCAGGAAGATTTTCAAATTTTTAAAAATATTATTTTAATATATTTTTGAATAAAAATTATTTTAAAAAGCTAAAATTAAGATTTTTTTTTTGTTTTTTTATATTTTTATATTATTTTAATATATTAATATTAAAAAATAAAAATAAAACAAATTATTTTAATATATTTTTAAATAAAAATTCTTAAAAAAACTCACAACCACAACTGCAGCCAAGCTATCAATCATCAAAAAAGTAAACCTTGATTCGAATGGCAATAATAATAATAATAATCACTGCTATACGTTGCATCGCAGAGAGAATCTGCTTATTAAAGACGCGTCCTTGTTTTTGGTTTCCCTTTTACTTTTTGTGAGCATAATATCTCCTTAAAATCAGAGACCTTGTTTATGATGTGAATCATAGCATGAAGGATGTGCTGCAGTAAATGATGGGGCTATCAATTAGGGTTCTGGGAACTTTGGGATGAGGTTTCCTCAACTTTTTCCTCTTTTTTCTTTTATCTGACGGTTTGATGAGGCATTTCACATGATTATCATCCACATGGTGTTTTCAGTCCTATATATTGTTTTTTTTTTTTAATTTCTAAATCGTCCAGATTAATCGGCTTTTATTATGATTTTCTCAATTAATTCATGTTTCTCAGTTTAAATATATTAAATACCAAGTGGTAAATAATTACAGGGTATTAGAGCTTTTTTATATCAGATAATAGTCAATAACTGGCCATGAGATGTGATAATTACTAGAGGGACAACCCGGTTGGTTTTCCGGTGATACCCCATCCCTTTCTCCTTAAATTGATTCCGGGCTCTGGTCTTTTATTTGGAGCCGTAGGGTTGGATTTCTAGTGGTTTGGAGCCATTAGATTGATGAGATAAGCTCTATCCTATTCTTCCTCGCCGGTGTCGCAACTTTCAATCTTAACCATCCACCCCATCTCCCCGGCACCAGAGAATGCCCCTACCTCTTCACCTTCTCGATCATGGAAAAATCATGGGAAGACCCTAGTCTTCTGACAACGGAAGGATGGTGGTCACCGAAGAAGAAGGGAATGATTACTTCAATAATGTGATACTTTAATGATTACATCACCTTCCTTCCCCGCCCTTTTTAAAACATGGGTCTAGGCTTAGGAACCTTTTAAGGTTGCGAGCGTGTTGTCGCAGTGGTGGCCTTTATAGTAAGAAAAGGACTGTGCAAAATTATTGGCTGTATAAGATTGAGATAACAGTACATTCTCTACAGGTTTTTATTATTATTATTATTATTATTTCAGTAGCTCAATTGTCAACAAAAAATGTTAAAATAATCCCTTGAATAATTGTTATTTTGATTTACATCCCTTGAGATTTTTTTATTATTATTATATGTTTAAGCAATTGTGCTGCTGTACGTTTAGATCTGCGCTCCTTTTGTTCGGTCCAGCCAGTAAATATATTGAGAATATGAGAAAATCATGTGTAATGACCAAGATAATTGAAAAATAAAAACTAAAATATTAAATCAAATAAAGAAATAAATAACTAGAATAAAAACCGTAAAAATTAGATAAGTAATTATATTTTTTTCTTCTTGTTGGTTATATTATTCATATTTATGAAACTGAATAAAAAATATATTATATTTTTCGAGTAATTCGTTAAATGACACTTTATGGATGCTATCCCACAAAAGACCTCACAATCCAGCAATAAAAGAAAGAATCAAATCAGGTGCAAGTCATTGCTCAAGTCTTTTATTGTAAAAATGGAAAACACTCGTCTAAAAAGTTCAAGACTTGTCACCTTTCAAACCAAAATCATTTTTTTTTTCTTTTATATAATCTTCTTTACGGTATTTATTCATGGTGTTTTATTTTGTCAATGTTTTGACTTTTTTTTGGTTGTGCGCATGTTTTTCAGTGTTTTTTTTTATGAGTTTTCTGGTGTAAATCAAAGCTAATAATATTTTACCTAGGAGATTAAAAAAATAATTATCCAAGAGGTGCCAGTCAAGTGGCCTCTATTAAAATTACTTTGATTCTTTATT